>Ga0208958_1000311_pt1 | contig 59564 bp, 72 predicted proteins | sample RifOxyB1_FD_184032 | JGI IMG/M metagenome (GOLD analysis project Ga0208958, IMG submission 184032) | Soil microbial communities from Rifle, Colorado - Rifle Oxygen_injection B1 (SPAdes) | ecosystem: Environmental > Terrestrial > Deep subsurface > Rock core/Sediment | place: Rifle, Colorado...
CGCAATGCTACGCATAGCGTTGCAGGCGGGCAATCTTTTTTCAATTTTACTGCCTTTTATGCAATGTTCTTGTAATGTTCGAGATTTATAACCTCTGGTAGAGCTAAATTCAAAAATATCCTAGCTTGCAATTATATATAAATTTGTATAGAAAGATGTCATGTCTAAAAAAACCGATCTCAAAAAAGAAACACCTGTCAGTGACGAATTTGCAGCTAAAAAACAAGCTGTCGCTATCGCCATGCAACAAATCGAAAAACAATTTGGCAAAGGCTCAGTGATGAAAATGGGCGACTCACTGCAAAATATGGCTCAAATGCCAGTGGTGTCTACCGGCTCTCTGGCTCTCAATCTAGCTCTGGGCGTAGGCGGCTTCCCTAAAGGTAGAATTATTGAAATTTACGGCCCCGAGGCCTCCGGCAAAACTACTCTGTGTTTACACGCTATCGCTGAAGTCCAGAAAAAAGGTGGCATCGCCGCCTTTATCGACGTAGAACATGCGCTAGATCCGGTACGGGCCAGTAAAATTGGGGTTAAACTAGATGACTTACTAATTTCTCAGCCAGATTATGGTGAGCAAGCCCTAGAGATCGCGGAAACGCTGATCCGCTCGGGCGCAGTGGAAATTTTAATTATCGACTCGGTAGCGGCCTTGGTGCCCAAAAGCGAAATCGAGGGTGAGATGGGTGATCATCAAATGGGCACTCAAGCTCGCCTGATGTCTCAGGCCATGCGCAAACTCACTGCCGCCATTAGCAAGACCAAAACTCTAGTTATTTTCACCAACCAAATCCGCCACAAGATCGGCGTCATGTTTGGTAGCCCAGAGACTACCACTGGCGGCAATGCCCTGAAGTTTTATGCCTCACAGCGTTTAGATATTCGCAAAATCGCTAATATTCAAGAAGGTGAAACAGTCATTGGTTCTCGTCACCGCGTGAAAGTGAAAAAAAATAAGGTAGCACCACCTTTTAAACAAGTAGAATTTGAGATGGATGAAAATGGCATCAGCCGTGAAAGTGACGTGATTGATATTGGCAGTGAAGAAGGAGTTTTGGAAAAGGCTGGTAGTTTTTATAAATACCAGGGCGAAGTGATTGCTCAAGGCAAAGAAGCCACCAAAGTTTATCTCAAGGAAAATCCCCAAATTTGCAAAGATATCGAGAAGGAAATTTGGAAGAGAATCAAAGAGAAAAATGATCTGAAATAAAACTATTCTTAATTGACGCTGAGTGACAAAAGAAGTATAATCTTTGCTATTAGCAAACAAAAAAACCTAGAATTTAGATTAATAGTTAATATGTTATCCAAATCGCAACTAGTATCAGAGTTGTAATTTTAATTTCCCAAATTTTGTTTGCTCTTTAGAAAGTTAAACTTTATATGTCATTTTTTAATAATTTATCTACTCTTTTTGGACCCACTATTAAAAAACCCCACCAGCCAATCGTCAAAAGTAAAGCTCTACCTCTCAAACCAGCTCCAGTAGCTAAGCCCATCTCCAAACCCATCGCTAAAATGCAGGTGGACAATTCCGATTTAGTCCGCGAGGCGCAAGCTAAAGCTAGAGAAATCATTATCGAAGCCAAAGATGAGGCGTTATTGATCCGCTCCAAGGCTGAAAAACAACAACGACAAATTACTCATCAAATTGAAGATCAACAACGAGAACTTAATAAAAAATTAGATCGAATTGATTTAAAGCTCGAGCAAATTACCCAGCAAGAAAAAGCTCTGGATACTGAAGGCAAAGAGATAGAAAAAGAGCAAAAAGAGCTCAACAAAAAGCGCGAACAAATCGTGACTCGCTTGGAAGAAATTTCTGGCCTCACCAAAGATGAAGCTGAAAAGACTTTGTTGGAAGGCCTAGAAAAAAGAATGAGCCAACAAATGGCGCAATTAGTCAAACAAAAAGAAGAAGAGGCCAAAACTCAAGCTGATGAAAAAGCACAAGAAATCTTAGTTGATGCCATGAAGCATGGTGCTACTGACTACGTGGCTGAATATACCGTTTCTACGGTAGCTCTGCCTTCTGCTGAAGCTAAAGGTAAAATTATCGGTAAATCAGGCCGTAATATTCACACTTTTGAAAAGTATACTGGTGTAGATGTAGATTTAGATTTTTCCGAAACTGAGGTGAGACTGTCTAGCTTTGATCCTGTGCGCCGAGAAATCGCTAAAATTTCTTTGGAAAGACTGATTAAAGACGGCCGCATCCAGCCTACTCGCATCGAAGAAATTGTCAATAAAGTACGTAGTGAAATTGATAAAGTTACCCAAGAAGCGGGCAAAAAATTATGTTATGACGTAGGTGTTTACAATTTACCTAATGATTTAATTCGCATGTTGGGACGTTTTAAATATCGTTTTTCTTACGGCCAAAATTTAATTAAACACACTATTGAAGAAACACAAATTGGCGTTAAAATCGCTCACGAAGTAGGAGCGGATGTGAACATTGTTAAATTGGGTTGTTTGCTCCATGACATCGGCAAAGTCTCTGAAGAAACTGAAGGCTCTCACGTAGAATTGGGCATTAAAATTGCCAAAAAATACGGCATGCCTCAGGCCGCCATTGACTGTATTGCCCAACATCATGAAGATGAGCCTTTTTCTAGAGTGGAATCAATGATTGTTTATATCGCCGATGCTATTTCTGGTGCCAGACCTGGAGCTAGATATGAAGACCATGGAGAGTATGTGAAGCGTTTAGAAGAGCTAGAAAAAATCGCTTGTTCTTATCCAGGAGTAAAAGAGGCTTATGCTATCCAAGCTGGTAGAGAAATTAGGGTTTTACTAGAGCCAGAAAAAACCAAAGATGACGATGTGACAGTATTGGCGGCTAAAATTCGCGATGAGATTAAAGAAAAGATGACTTACCCTGGTACTGTAACTGTTAATGTGTCACGAGAAGTGAGAGATCATCGAGTCGCGAGTTAGTGGTAGAATAAAGTTATGAAGGACTTGTTTTTGGTGGCGCAAATTATTTTGTCAACTTTGTTAGTGATTTTTATTCTCTTGCAAGCCAACGGGACTGGCTTCGGTAATAACTGGCAAGGTGGTGGTGAAAGCTATCACACTCGCCGCGGTTTAGAAAAAATAGTTTTTTACCTTACCATCGCCGGCACAGCCTTTTTTATCTTGCTGGCCATCGCTAATTTGATCTTATGAGGAAGTATTACTGGTATTTTACTGCCTACCTAAAAAAACATGGTTGGCTGTTTATTCTCTCCTTACTTATCGCCATCGCTATTTTCTCCCTCCTAGTCCCGGTAATAACCAGCCGAGTGAGTTTTAAAAAGAGAATTTATCAGGGGATTATTGGTGAATATAACTTAGACAAATTACCTCCGGAAATTAGCAATTTACTCAGTGTGGGTTTGACCAAAGTAGAAGCTGATGGCAGTATTAGCCCCCTAGTAGCCGAGCGCTTTGTGATCGAAGATGAGGGTAAAACCTATCGTTTTCTCATCAAGAAAAATTTAAAATGGCAAGACGGGAAAAATTTTGAGCCTGAAGATGTTAGTTATCAGTTGCAAGACACGCAGACTCTTTATACTAAAAATGAAGTGCTATTTAAATTACCAGCCGCCTTTGCTCCTTTTCCCAGTGTGGTCAACCAGCCTTTATTCCGTTATGTTGACAAAATTCCTATTGGTTTGGGCGAATATAGAGTTACTTCTTACCAAATAAAAAATAATCACCTAACACAAATTGTCTTGACCGGTAATAAAGAGATCAAAATTTTCCGTTTTTTCTTTAGTGAAAATGATGCTATTTTGGCTTTTAAACATGGACACATTGACTTACTGGAGGCCGCTAGTAGCGCCTATGACTTTGACCGCTGGAGCAATGTTAATTTGACTGCTAACAATAACTTCAATGAATATCTGGCTGTTTTCTTTGATAATAACAAGGTGTTTTTCCCCAAAAACGTGCGTCAGGCTCTCTCATATGCTATTCCCAAAGCTGACAGTAATCGGGCTATTAGCCCTATTCATCCTCAATCTTGGGCTTATTTAGCTGCCGGCAAACATTATGATTTTGATCTGGAGCGAGCCGTGGAAAGACTAACTGATGAAATACCAGGACAAGAAATCAGTTTCACCTTAACCACCACTAATCTTTTTGCCGCTAAGGCCGAAGCGATCAAAAAATCCTGGGAAGAACTGGGAGAGAAGGCTTTTGTCAAATGCAGTAGTGATAAAAAAGCCGATCACAAGCTCTGTCCCAACTTGAAAATTAAAGTTGACTTAAGAGTGAGCAACTTCCCTGATTTATCTAATTTTGATGCTTTGCTCATTGGTCAAAGTATTAATTTGGATCCAGATCAATACGCTCTCTGGCACTCTGGGCAAGCGGGTAATTTTATTAACTATAAAAACACCAGAATTGACTCTCTCCTAGAAAAGGGTCGGCAAAGTATTGATCTTAACGAAAGAAAGGTGATTTATCAGGAATTTCAACAGTTTTTCCTGGAAGATTGTCCGATTGTTTTGCTGGAATATTTGACAGATTATCGGGTGGAGAGGAAGTGAGTCTGCCTCACCCCCTCCGGTTAACACCGGAGGACCCTCTCCATTGATGGAGAGGGTTGATTATTGAAGATGATGGCGGGGTACATAGCCCCCTAACTCCCAATGAAAAATATGATTTAAATAGGGAAATAGGACTACTCTCTCAACTTCCAAAACAAGAGTTACCAGAAGCATTTAAGAGAATCTCGGCTATGTTAAATAATTACTATGAACGAGTTAAAGATCGAGCCAAGCTCAACAGAGTTCGCCACTACTTAGACAATTATGGAAAATAAAAATATTATTCCACTCAGTCAGTGGAGCAAGCAATTTACCACCGCTCAAAAAGACCAAGCCAAGAAAACTAACAACTATTATGCTGTAGTGCAAGAGTTTAAAATGGCTAGAAAAAACTCAAAATAAGTTTTGTTTGACATTTATTCTTTTTTCCGCTATATTGTTCACAATATGGAACAAAAGGATTTACTACAAACCCTGAAAACCCAACGGCAAAATAGTGGCCTCACCCAAGAACAACTCGCCGCCAAGACTGGTATCCCCCGCTCCACCATCGCTAAAATTGAAGCCGGCTTCCGCAACACCACTCTTAATACCCTGCACGAGCTAGCCGACGGTCTTAACTTTGACCTAGCTCTAGTGCGTAAAGCCATGCAAAAAACCCAAGGTCAATTAGCTCGCCCTTTTGCTGTCTTAAACCAAATTGAAATTAACGCCGCCCAAATTATCAAAAATTATTTGTTTTTCCAAAAATTATTGCCCCAAAAAGAAATCTGGCCCGTCCTCAAAGCCAACGCCTATGGCCACGGTATTAAAGAGCTGACTCAAATTTTAAAAAAACTAAGCATTACTTATTTGGTGGTCGATAGCTATTACGAAGCCTTACAAATCTGGGAGGTAAATCCCCAACAAAAAATTCTCTTGATCGGCCCCACCTTGAGAGAAAACTTTGCCCATATGAAGTGGGACAAACTCGCCATCGTGGTCTACGATCTTGAGACTCTGTTAGCTTTAAATAAACTAGATAGACCGGTGACTATTCACCTGAAAATCAACACCGGCATGAATCGTCAGGGAATTAATTTAGAAAATTTAAAACATTTTTTACGAGCCATCAAAAAATCAACCAATCTAACTTTAGAAGGCGTGCTTTCCCACCTGGCCGATGCTGATGGCGCTAGCGACGTTTTTACTAGACAACAAATTAAAAAATTCCAGGTAGCTCTGCAAGTGATTGAAAATAAGCTAGGACCCATCAAATATAAACACTTGGCCGCTACGGCTGGCTCGGTCAAAAGCGAAAATTCGGGAGACAATGTAGTGAGATTGGGATTGGGGCTTTATGGCTACAACCCGCTACATCCAAAAGACAAAAATTATAAAAAACTAAATAATTTAAGACCAGTCTTGCGCTTTACTTCTAAAATTACTAACATTCTAGATTTGAAAAAAGGAGATACTGTCAGCTACAGCCGCACTTTTGCGGCGCCTCACGCCATGACTGTTGCGGTGCTACCGGTGGGCTATTTTGATTTTTATGACCGATCTTTAAGCAATCGGGCTCATGTCAAAATCGGTGGCAAATTTTTGCCTATTTTGGGGCGGATTTGCATGAACCTGGTGGTGATTGACCTCAAAAATTTGCCGGCCAAATTACACGACAGTGTAGAAATCATCAGCCCTAAAAGCCAAGATCAAAACTCGATTATTAATTTAGCCAAATTGGCTGATACCATTCCTTACGAAACCCTGGTAAAAATAAATAGTAGTATTAGAAGAGTGGTGGTATGAAAAAAGTCTTAATTATTTTGGGCGGTAAATCTGGCGAGCATGAAGTGTCGCTCCGCTCGGCTGAATCAATTATAAATAATATTGACCACCATCAATTCTCCACCAGCACCCTGAAAATTAATCAAGATGGCAGTTGGCAATGGGCTGATGGCAGTCACACCCAAGATTTAAGTAAATTTAAAGATTTTAACATTGTCTTCCCCATCATCCATGGCACCAATGGCGAAGATGGTAAATTGCAAGGCTTATTAGAAATGGCTGGTGTACCCTATGTGGGCGCTGGGGTTTTGGGTAGCGCTATTTGCATGGATAAAGTGATCCAGAAACAACTTTGTGCTCAAGCTAGCATCCCTCAAACTAAGTATGTTTGCTTGCACAAATCACAAATTTCTAATTTAAAATTTTTAATTTCTAATTTGCAATTTCCTCTTTTTGTAAAACCAGCTAACTTAGGCTCTAGCGTTGGTATTTCTAAAGTAAAAACCTCAGCTCAGCTGCAACCAGCTATAGATTTGGCTTTCCAATTTGATAATAAAATTATCATTGAAGAAGGCGTAGAAGATATTTTAGAAATTGAAGTGGCTGTCTTAGGCAACGAGCGACCGGAAACTGCCGTCTGTGGCAGTATCAAACCCAACACTGAATTTTATGATTACCAAACCAAGTACATCACTGATGATATTGTCAGCCATATTCCAGCGGAAATTCCTGAAAACATAGCTAACCAAATCAGAAAAACGGCTGAAGAAGCTTTTACCTTGCTCAATTGTTCTGGTTTGGCGAGAATTGATTTCTTTTATCAACCAGCGAGTCAGAAATTTTACCTGAATGAAGTTAATACTTTACCCGGTTTTACTAGCATTAGCATGTATCCTAAAATGTGGGCCAAATCTGGCTTGAGCTATCAAGATTTGATTAATAAATTACTAAGCCTAGCTGAAGAAAGACATCATGAAACTAGCCTACTTAAAACTTCTACAACTACTAGCTAAATTACAATTAGCCAAAAACCACCCCTTAATCATTGGTGTTACTGGCAGTGCGGGCAAATCTAGTGCTGTGGCCGCCATTGCCCTCACTTTATCTAACCAATTTAAAGTTAAAGCCACCAAAAAAGGCAATAGCGAAACTGGCTTGCCCATGGAAATTTTGAACATTCTAGTTGGTAATTTCGCCCTGCTAGATTGGTTATTGCTCATCCCCCAAGCTTTCTGGCAACTACTTACTTATTGGCCAAACTATGAAATTCTAATAGCCGAAGTGGCCATTGATAGTGACCTACCACCCAAAAACATGGATTGGCAGTTGAGCCTAATAAAACCTGATATAGCGGTCTTTTTAAATGCTAACCACGTGCATTTGGCCAATTTTAAAAACAAAACTTTAGCTGGTATTATCAGCGAAAAAGGTAAATTAGTGCAGGCTGCCCAAAAATTAGCTATTTTAAATTACGATCAAACAACCATCAGAAATATTAAACATATTTCTACTGCTAAAAAATATTTTAGTTTACAAGAGCCGACTGATATTTATTTAGAAAGGCAAGAAGCGAATTTGGCTGGTTCGCAATTTATTTTTAACCTTCACCAGCAAACATATCAAATTAATTTTAAGCGACAAATTATTTTTCCAGAGTTTTTCGGGAGTTTAGCTTCAGCTATATTAATCGCCGACTATTTAGGCTTAGATATAAATAAGAGTTTGATAAATCTAGCTAATTTTCGTAACTTGCCTGGCAGGGGCCAAGTTTTTGTGGGCATTAAAGACAGTATTTTAATTGACAGCTCTTACAATTCCTCACTAGAGCCTACCGTAGCCAGTTTGAAATTACTCAAAAATATTAAGCACGAAGGGCGGAAAGTGGCTGTTTTAGGAGACATGAGAGAGTTGGGTGTGGCTACAGCTGAGGATCATCGGCAACTAGCTAAAATAGCTAATCAAAGCGCTGGTCTGATTATCACGGTGGGACCAGCCACAGAGCAATATTTTCCTAATAACAACAGGACTCATAAATTTGCTAATGCCTATCAAGCTCTGGAATTTTTGCAAAATAATATTCGCCAACAAGATCTGATTTTAATTAAAGGCTCGCAAAATACTATCTTTTTAGAAATTGTGGTGGCGGGACTACTTAAAAATCCAGCTGATCAAAAATATTTGTGTCGGAGGGGTAAATATTGGGACAAGCAACGAGGGAAGTTTTCATTATAACTCACATTTCCTACTAATCAAATTATTGCTTTTATATACTCGTACTTTAATATTTGAGGAGTATTAAGTAGAGAAATTTATGACTATTAAATACGTTAGGGCTCCCATTTCTATAGAAAGAAAAAGTTTTTTTGAGAAAATAAAGGGTCGAATGTCGACTAGAGATATAGTCACCAAAAATAAATGGTCAGGTGATGACAGCTATAGAGGATTTGCTATCTATGATAGAACTGTGGCTGGTTTTTTATGCGCTTGGTCAAAAGGTATTAGTTATGGATCCGACGATAACAGACGAGAAATTACCCAGTCAGATATGTTGGAAGTAATTACAGTTGCCCGAAAAATAGATGCGAAAACAAAAGCCAACTACCAAAAAGACCACGCTATAGTCATCTACATTTTCGGAGCTCTCTTACCTCAATTGGAAGAACTATTGGTAGAAGAGGGTATTCAGCCAGCTACCTTAAATGAACCTGTGAAAAAGAAGACTGAGGTTTTAGTAGAGGATGAGCCAAGATTGTCAGACGAAAAGCCAGTCGGTGATCATCGTCGAAGAAAAGATGCCAAAAGACGAGAAAGAGCAAAAAATGGACATGGACATTCGAAACAAGGAACTGATAGCCGCCAAGTGGGAGGAAGAGGAGGCCGCCGCTAGCGCCTCTTTTTCAGCAACTTACTGATATCCGACCACAGTAGTAACAGTGGCGCGGCTGTAAAAGTAGACGAATAAGTGCCAGTAACAGCGCCTATGAGGAGCGCCAGCGCGAACCAACGGATACTCTCGCCACCTAAAATCACTAATGCCAACAACATAATAATAATGGTCAGTGAATTATTGATGGAACGAGGTAAAGTCTCTCGCACCGCCCGCCAAACTACTACTTCCTCTTTTAATTTAAAATTTTTCCTAGTCAACTCTCGAATCCGATCAAAAACTACAATTGTATCGTGCACTGAAAAAGACAGCGTAGTCAGCAGAGCCGTCACAAATAATACATTTACTTCTATACCATAAAAATGCCCCAACAAGCTAAAGGCACCCAACAAAATGAGGCTATCATGAAACATGGCTAAAATAGCACAGACCCCGTATTTTAACTGTTTAAATTGTTTGGCTACATAAAGAGTAATAATTAAAGACACTAGTAAAACTGCCGTTAGAGTTTTTTGTAGTAATTCTTTACCTAAAATTGGCCCCACTGTCTCAAAGCGTAATTCAGTCACTTCTTTGCCTAAATCTTGCTTTAGCTTAGCTAATAATTCTTCTTTTTGTTGATTATCCATGGCCGCTCCGCGAATAATAAATTGATTTGGCCCCGATTTTTGAACGTTGGCTTCTTTGAGACTGATATTATCAGTCTCTACTTTAATCTCTAATAACGACCCGCCCGTAAAATCAATGCCTGGCTTGACTCCCCAAAATAATAAAGAAAAAATGCCGGGGATGAGAAAAACGGCAGAGATGAGAAAATAGATAAATTTGTATTTCATTTTATTAACCTCTATCTAAATCTTTCTCCTATTCAGGAGAAAGACTCTCAGTAAATTCCTGGTCACTATGACTCCGGTAAACAAACTAATCAACACCCCAATCAACAAGGTGACGCCAAAACCCCGCACCAAACCACTAGTGGGCAAAAAGCTAAAGTCCAAGGGGTTAATCAGTACTAAAGCCGTCATGATGGTGGCGAGATTGGCATCTTTAATACTATCAAAAGAGCGGCCAAAACCCAGCTCCAGAGCTTGTGCCAAAGGCTTACCGCTCTTGAGCTCTTCCTTCATTCTTTCAAAAATCAAAATATTGGCATCCACCGCCATCCCCACTGAGAGTAATAAGCCCGCTATACCGGGCAAAGTCAAGACTACTCCCAATAATTTATAAATCGCCACCGTAAGAATGGCATAAATCACCAGACCCACACTAGCTAATAATCCCTTAAATCCATAATACGCGGTCATGAACAGCATCACTAAAATAATGCCCACCAAGCCGGCTTTAACACTTTTTTGCACGGATTCTTGACCTAGGCTAGCGCCAATTTGTTTTTGCTCCAAGACTTTGATCGGCACAGGCAAAGCCCCAGCATTAAGCTGAATATTTAAATTTTTAGCTTCCTCTAGGGTAAAGCTGCCTGAAAGCTGAGCCCGACCATTTAAAATAGCTGAGTTAATCTTGGGTAAAGTCAGTGGAAAACCATCGATAAAAATAGCCAAAACTCGATCGATGTTGGCTTGTGTGACTTGAGCGAAAAGTTTAGTTCCCTCATCATCAAATTCCAAAGAAATGACCGGTTCGTTCGTTTGCTGATCGAATTGTACCTGAGATCTTTTGAGATTTTTGCCAGTCAAACCAGTGCCTTCAAAACTTTGTAGCCACAGAAAGGCCGACTGAGTGGCTTCGGGCAAGCTGGCCAGCTCTTCATTTTGCAATTTAAATTCCAATTGAGCCGTGCTACCCACTAGCTGTAAAGCCTGGTTGGCATCGCTCACCCCAGCCAACTCCACAATAATCCGGTAATCTTCGCCCATCTTGGCTGTCTGCACTACTGGCTCATTGATACCGTACATGTCTACCCGCCGCAAAATAATCTCTCGCGCTGACTGGATGGCTTGCTCTCTATCCTCTGGAGCAATATTGCCCATTTGTGCCTGCAACACTACCTGCATCCCGCCCTGAATATCCAAACCTTGTTTTAATTGAGGGTTAAAGCTAATCGTTTTACCTAAGAAATTGAAGTTAAGCTGAGGTTTTTGCCAATTTTGGTATTTATCTGGCAAAGCAATAAACAGAGAAACAAAAGTTAAAGCACAAATAACAAAAAAAATGCGTAAATTTCTTTTCATTCTAACCCCGGCTTCTTTCTCAGTGCAAATTCTTCTTCGCCGCCGATCAGCATGACTCGACTATTCATCAGTAAATCCATAATGAAGGGGTCGCGACGAGTTTTCCTAAATTCAAATTCTTGTTTATCAAAAACAGCATAGTTGATTTCTCGGCCCAAAGCTTTTTCTTCTTCTTTAACTAAAGCCTGCAACTCTGGCAAGACAATGTCACCAATCACTAAAATTTCTACTTCTTCGCGCTCGGGCTTGATTTTTTTGACAAATTTAGCCGAAAACATCACAAAATCAAGATTACCGATTTTTTTGCGCAAACGTCTGATTTTTTGCCCTAAACCAGTGCTTTTGACCACCATTTTTAATAATTCATCATAAAAGACATATCTCTTATTCAAAAAATAATAAACACGATTGCCCCGCTCTTCACTTTTGAGTAAACCGTAATCTAGCATTTTATCCAGCTCCCGGCGCACGGCGTTAATTTCCTCATGGATTTCTCTAGTGATCTGCCGCACGTAAAATAGCTCTTCACTCTGTGCAAAAAACAGCTCCACCAGTTTAGCCCTGGTTTTACTGATCATGAAGTTTTGTAAGGGACTTTTCATTTTAATATTTGACTTCGGTACTTAAATTTAGCACGCTAATCCAGGTTAGACCTCGAGCTAGCTCTAAGTCTTTGCCCTTAGCATCTGTAAATTCTAGCTCTGCTAAACGACTCTTTTTTACCCAGCCACCTTTAATTACTTGCCCATTTTTGAAAATTAAAGCATCACCATTACCCACCGTGCCATAGAGCATGTGCTTTTTTTCATCAATCGGGCCTTTTTCGGTAGTCAGCAAAACAATCACATTTTTGGCGGCTACTCGTTGGTCGTTATTTAAATCTACATGGGCTTCCCCACCTTGAGAACGTAAGTAACTTTTGCTGGTGGGATCATATTTCCAATTAACGGCATATTCGCTATAGCCAGACCAAAATTCATAAGAAATATCAGTCACAGTTCCTTGTTCGCCTTCTTTATTTTCAAAGCCAAAACCTTTGTATCCATCTAGCCAGTTTTTACCCTTAGGATCGGTGGCGGTCCATTTGCGATCGGTGGCCACGGCCCACAGTTTTTCGGTACTGGAAACCATGGTGTGCTCGGTAGCAATTTCTTTACCGGGAATACGATTGTAGTCTCTGATAAAAGTAGGATAGCCAATGGAAAACTGATTCATATCATTTTGCATATTCCAGCCATAATCGGCAATTTGCCCCAGGGCATCAGCTGGCCCGGGAATGTTGGCTCCACCCACATGCACATATAAGGGCTTATTAAAGCCAGAAGCATAATCGACAAAATAGGCCCGGGCTGAGCGTACTGGCGCCACGGTGGTATCCATGAGCTGAGCTCCACAGTAAAACATGGCCATAAAACGAGTCACTCCGCCTTCGGCTACAGCTTCAAACACTAAATCAGCATCTGACAAGCCAGACTGAGGCCGAGAATCTGGGGTATTTTCGATCATCACCGCTAGCGGACGTTTCTTTTCCCAGGCTGCCTTTTCCGTTTTGGTAAAATATTTACCATTTAAAGGACAAACTTGGTCTTTGGGCTCATTAGGATCAATAGTTAGTAATTTAGACAGTGGTGACTCCCCTGCTGCTTCTTCATTTTGTGCTACTTGTTGAGCGGTGCGCACAGCTTTACCTAGAACAGAAAAAGCCGCATAAGAAGCGACCGAGGAAAATAAATATAAAGCTAAAATAATGAGCCAACTCTTTTTTTGCATAAAAATTACTAGTTTTTGATTATTTTTATTATACCCCCCAAACTCGCTTAATGTCTCTTAAGCTTACTAAAACTATTAAAGATAAAAGCAAAGCGTAGCCAGCGTAGTTGGCGTAATTTTCCCACTTAGCCGCTCTCTTCTTACCTACTATTCTAGCAATAAACACAAAAGCGGCTCTACCCCCATCTAAAGCTGGGATGGGCAATAAATTCATGATGGCTAGATTAACCGATAACATACCAGCAAAGTTTAGCATAGCTAAAAATCCCTCCTCAAAAATTTTCTGTTGACTGGCTTGGTGCACAATACCAATTGGCCCGGCTACATCTTGAGGAATGACCCCGCCCATCAATTGACGGATTAAATCTCCTAAAGCCAATAAAATATATAAGCCTAAAAATAAGGCTTGCTCTGTACCATACCAAGCGGCCCGGAAAGGCATTTGCCACCAGGGATAAAAAATGGGAATATACTCCGCAAAAGCTACCCCCAAACTACCCTCTTCCTCAGCTTTTTGAGCCTCTGTTTTTAAATAAACTTGATAAGTAAATAAATTTTCCTCACAAGCAAAATCTTGACAAGTACCAGTGGTATAAACCGTTACGGTTTGACCTTGATGAGCGGCAATAAATTCTTGCGCACTGGCAAAAGTACTCACAGTAAAGTCTTTTTCCTCTGCTACAAACTTAATAATTTCTGTATTTATTTTCATCCCAGCCTGAGCGGCGGGAGAATTTTCTTGTATATAAACAATGCGGGCTGTCTTAATGGTGGTAGGAATACCTTTGAGCGAAAAAACGATGCTAAAGGCCAAGATACCAAAGATAAAATTGACCGCTACACCGGCCAAAATCACGATTAACCTCTTGAGAGCTGGCTTTTTAAAAAACAGATCATGACTCAAATTTAATTTGTCTAGTAAACCATGAGCTTCTTCACCCGCTAGCCGCACAAAACCACCAAAGGGGATGATGTTTAAAGTAAACTCTGTCCCCCGCCAAGTAAAAAGCCGAATTGCCTTAGGTGGATAGCCAAAACCAAATTCTTCTACTCTCACCCCCGCCCATTTAGCCGCTAAAAAATGGCCTAGTTCGTGGATAATCACTAAGAAAGATAAGATAATAATGAAAATGAGAATGGCCATATTAAATCTGCATTAAATCAGCTTCTTTACTCTCGGAAATAGCGTCTAATTTAGCCAACACATCTTTTAAGGCTTGATCCATTTCGACTAAATCTCGCTTGATATCGTCTTCGCTGACGCCCGCTTCATCTTTTTGGGCTTCGATATCTTTTTTGACATCAGTCCTAATGCCGCGGATCATCACTCGACCGGCTTCTATTTTTTGCTGTAACAACTTGACCATATTTTTCCTGGTCTCTTCAGTCAAAGCGGGAATCACAATCCGAATGATTTCACCAGCAACGACGGGATTTAAATTGAGGCCGGCGCTAGCAATGGCTTTACTGATATTTTCTAAAATGCTTTTGTCCCAGGGAGAAACGACGATCATATTGGCATCGGGGGCAGACACGTTGGCCAACTCATTAACCCTCATCTTGCTCCCATAAACGTCGACCGTGACGGGATCGAGGAGCTGAGGGCTGGCTTTGCCGGTGCGCAGGGAAGAAATGTCGGTCTTGATATGCTCGAGAGCTTTATCTAATTTGCTATTTAAATCAATAAAATTGAACATATGGCTAATTTTAGCAGAAAAAAAGTTTTATAAAATGATATAATTTTCCTCATCATTCGCCGCGGTGGTGAAATGGTAGACACACGAGACTTAAAATCTCGCGGTAGCGATACTGTGGGGGTTCGAGTCCCCCCCGCGGCACTTTACCCGCCTAAATATGCGATTAGCATTTTTGGCTGGTGATGCCAGGTTACTCAAGTGGTCAACGAGGGCAGTCTGTAAAACTGCTGGCATTAGCCTGCGTAGGTTCAAACCCTACACCTGGCACACGTCTTTTAAAGATATAAGCGGGCCTGCCTGCCGAAGTCTTGACGAAGGCGGGCTGTAGTTCAGATGGCTAGAATGCGCGCTTTGGGAGCGCGAGGTCGTGGGTTCGAGTCCCGCCAGCCCGACATAGAAATTTAACATCTCCCTTCTCCGCCAAAAATGCTAATCGCATATTTAGGCGGATAAACAAGGAGAAAATGCGAGATTAGTATAATGGTAGTATATCTCCCTTCCAAGGAGAAGGCACGGGTTCGATTCCCGTATCTCGCTCCATATCGGACTTGTTTTGCAACTTCTTCAAATTTAGCCTTGAAATCAACTTTTAGCCTGGTTCTAACCAGTTTTTTTCGTTTTTTGGAGTTAGCCTGGAGAAAATAGATACTGGTGACGGGAATCGAACCTATCTAATCTCATGTCGCGCTAACCGATTAGTAATGCTTTCTCTGAGTTTACCGATTTCACTAAGACTACGGATATTAGTCCATGGAATTATAGCTTCATATTTTCCAGATTCGTAATACTTTATCAGCCTATCTTTGAATAATTTTCTTATATCTTTCACACAATTTTGGACCAATAAAAATGTATCGTTTACTTTTATGACATGTGTTCCAAACATGTATTCATCATTACTAAAATTGTAACCACCTAGTACTAAAACCGATTTATTGGGGAGAGGTTGTCCCTTTTTGTCTTGTAACTTAAATATCTTCTCTCTATGAAGAAGGTCGTTTCTCAAATCTCCAAGTTTAATCTTATCTGTACTATTTCTGAACGATTTTAATACTCCCCAAAATTCTCTGTCATGGTAGCTAAGAAATTTTTTAAGTCCAACCATCGCATCCTCAGCGTTAATTAAAGCAATAAAATACATTTGAATGTCCCAAAAATTATGGTAGCGTTTCCACCTTCGTTTTTGGACTAAGGCACTGCCAATTGAATCATCAAGAAAACCTAGCCATAAAACCAATTCGATTTCATCTTCTTTGGGCAATTGCTTGTAAGTTGTTAAGGTTTTATCCATTGTGCATCTTGCCCCTCTTTTACTTTATACCAGGATTGAAAGTTTGAATTATTTCAGCTCCATCGGGATAAGTGTAAATCCTGGAAACCCTCTCATTGATGTCATAATGACCCGGGCTACCCTTTTCACCCTTAGAAATGCGATATTCAATATTCTTATTTGCCTGATTCAAATCATTCTCTATACAAACCCATTTTATTTCTGCATCCGAAGCATCAGTTTCTATTAAGCTGACGAGCTTACTCCTAATACTCACGTCACATAGTGCAATTTCTATCGCAACAACGTTCCTTCCTTTTTTTAATGAGTCAATTAACTTTTTATACAACTTACCAAAAGGTGGATTGACATAAGGATTAAGACCTTCATCAATCAACAAAGCTGTTTCTATTTTAGCTAACTTTTTTGCCTGATAAGTTTTTCCAGAAGCGCATAATCCTAATATAAAAGTGACTTTTGCCATAATTAATCTGTCTTAGTTAGTTAAAAAAACTTTTCCATTTTTCATATTTGGCATATGTTTCTTTGATCCTATCCTTATAATGATCAAAAACCCCTTTATATAAAGCGTCTTGTTTCCAGCCAGAAAGTCCTAAATCATTGGGATTTACGCCGCTCAGCATCCCTCTATGGTGTTGACACTTTAAATGATCGAAGAACAAGTCTCTACAAAATCCCCAGGTCCTTTCTTTATAGATATATGCTTGAAGCTTAGTGTCCATATTTGCAAGGTAAAAGGGCAGAGACTCTTCTGTATCTATCCCATGCAATACAGTTGTATATCTTTTGTAAAAAGCAAGCGTCTTATTTTCAGTAAGTAAAACTCTAAATACAAATACTGGGAAGTTAAAGCCACGCCAGTACGTCAATGTTGTATCTGGGATTTTTTTAAATGGTGGAATTTGTGAAGTTGAGAATTCTTGCAAAAAATTAGTGTTACTTGTTTTGCCTTTTTCCTTAAATTCCTGAGTTCTTTTAGTAGTCTTAACTTGGATTCCAAAAAGCAACTGTGTAGGTTTTTCGCCGGAAACCCATTCGCAAAGAAAGTCTAACCCTACATCTTTTGACCCGTCAATTTTGTGAACAATGGCATAGTCAGAGAACAGACTCTCAATAAAAGCTTCACCTTTATTGCCAGTTTGCTTGTTTTTGATATATGTTCCACCCATATTTATTTGTTACTTCCGCTTGGGCCACTAGGCATAAAGAGATAATTGTATTGAGTAAAACTAGGTTCAAATTTGGCTTTGTTTAATAAGGTATTCGCAATATCTTCATCACTCATGGAATAGTTCAGATAGTAATTGGAGTTAACATCTACAGTATTTTCACCAGCTTTGATTGAATCTTTATTACCTGGAGTTGAGTCTGTTGAAGTTTTCAGTAATTTTTCAAACTTTGCTTCATCGTCGACAAATCTGTAGTAATAAAGATTGCCAACGACTCCTTGGAGTGTGCTGCTTGGACTTAATCTGAGCATAACTCCATTAGAAGCCATGGATTTGGCTTCTTCAGCACTTACCCTCATATGTTCCATAAAATAATCCTCTACGGTTTTTCGAGAAGCTAAGTCTTCAGGTGTCGGGGGAAGCGGTTTATTGAGAAAAAAATATCCAGCAACAAGAATACCAACTAAAATTAATGTTCCAATTATTATTCCGTTTTTCTTCATAATACCCCGAGGGGTGATCTCTGTAGCTAAGATGGATCACTTTCGTGCCACCAGTTCTCTAAAAGTAAGATACCTTCACCGCAGAGATCATTCGGTATTCGTAGTATACCAAGTTAGCTCGCCTTTTTCCTGGTAAAGAGATAAAATATGAACGTATATGCAAATAAAACAGGATATTATCGACGCCATAAAACAAACTGCAAAAGAAAATGGTGGAAAACCATTGGGCAGGGGTAGGTTTGAAAAAGAAACAGGAATAAAAATATATGAGTGGAATAAATACTGGGCACGTTTTGGCGATGCACTCACAGAAGCAGGATATGTTCCTAATCAGTTGCAACAGGCTTATGATAACGAGCTTTTGTTTACGATCTTGATAAGAATCATTAGAAAATTAAAGAAGTTTCCTACTTATGCCGAGATAAGGCTGGAACGGCAGAACAATCCTGAGGTTCCGGTTGCAAATAGTTTTCAAAGACTTGGAACAAAAGAACAGACCACGGCCAAATTAATAGAGTATTGCCTAAGTAACGAGGGTTTAGAAGACATACTTAATATCTGCTATCAATATCAGAGCTCATTTAGTGCAAAAAGCCACAAGGAGGACTATTCATCAGCTAATATAGGCGAAGTTTATCTCTTCAAGTCAGGTAAATATTATAAAATTGGAAAAACAAACGATACTGTTCGACGTGGAAACGAATTAAGAATTCAGCTTCCAGAACGAATGGATCTTATTCATTCAATTAAAACTGATGATCCAAGTGGTATAGAAGCGTACTGGCACAATAGATTTGAGTCTAAAAGAATGCAAGGCGAATGGTTTGATCTAAGGACCGAAGATCTTAAAGCATTTAAACGATGGAGACGAATAATTTAGCAATTTTTCTTACTAATTCATTTTATTTTTCCAAAAACCTCCTGAAATAAACAGAAATCAACAGTCTTGAGATAGTTTTTAAAATCAGTGAGTTGTACAATCAGTTGAGGAGTAATGGAAGACCGGAGTATGATTTTGACAGCAGTAGGAAATGTCATATCAGGTTGTGATAATAGATATGATTTGATATGGTCATCCAGGCTGGGCAGGTTCGAGCAAAGTACGGTCACCAGCTCCAAATGTACAGAAGTAAACATAAACGTACATAAAGTTACTTGGTAATTACATAAAATGACAATAACCACTCACCAACTAAAACAAAAGGAAGTTGTAGATCTAATAGCAAGCCAAGTAAACAACAATTCGTTAAATTTCAGTACAGTTTCTCCTGTTGATGATTTTGCAAATGATCCCCGAACCTGTCTTACCAGTATCCATTTACCTCAACAAGGTCTATTGCATCAACTGCAGCAAGATTTGATTGAGCCTTTGAGAAAGATTGAACCAGATTTTTACTTCTACCCAAGCGATTGTTTACACATGACCATTAAGAATGTCCGCGTAATTAATGATCCTCCGCATTTTAATGAAGAGGATATTCAAAAAACTGAAAGAATATTTGCAGAAACTATTCCCCAACACAAAAAATTTAACGTTTATTTTTACAGATTGCTTCTTTTCCCAAATAACCTAGCGTTAATTGGAACTACAGACGAGGAATTGGACAAGATAATTCTAGATTTAGATAATAAACTTGCATCAGGTGGCATTCCCGATGATAAAGTTTACATGAATTCACAGTATTTTTTCAGTAATATTACACTAGCTAGATTTGGTACAACGCCCTCTGAAACATTCAGGCAAAAAGTTGCACAATTATCAGAATCGTTAAATCTCAAGCCATACCAAGTAGATTCAGTAACATTGTTAACCTGTAATGCAGTACTTAAAAACAAGCAAATAAGAGGAACTTGGGGGTTGAAATAAAGTCGGTCTCTGCGGCTAAGGTGGATCACAATTAGTGCCATCAGCTCCCTAAAAAAGGTGCGTTTACCGCGAAAGATCATTCGGTACCCAAATATTAGCATATTTTTCGATCTTTGCGATCTTTGCCGAAGATTTCAAAAAACAGGAATGGATTAACTTTCTCCAAGTAGTCTTTGAAAACGGTAAGTTGTAAAATCAATTCAGGTTGGGCTGTAATATAGTAGCGAAGACCTATTTTTATTTTAGTAATAAGTGGCGAACCGGGGTCGAGTAGATATTCTTTGATATACTCGTCCTGGCTAAATAGGTCCGAACCAATTACGGTTACCCGCTCAGAAAGTGACAGAAAATAAAAACTAGATAAAGCTGTACTTTTGTGTATTTTTGCAGTTTAATTGCAAAAATACACAAACTATGATAGTATGCTTTTATGTACTATACTCGACAAGTTTCTTCTCAAATTAGTAAACTTCAGAAGGGTTTTCCAGTCATTTCTGTCACTGGTCCTAGACAATCAGGAAAAACAACATTCCTTCAACACCACTTTGTTGACTATGAATATTTTAATCTGGAGAATCCTCAAACACGAGAACTCATTGCCAGCGACCCACAACAATTTTTCGAGTTACATCCCAAAAAAATTATTATCGATGAAGTTCAAAGATTGCCCGAGTTGCTTTCCTACATCCAGGCTCATGTAGATAAAAAACAGGAAATGGGATCAATTATTATCAGTGGTTCGCAAAACCTACTAATATCTGAAAAGATTTCACAATCATTGGCGGGAAGAGCGGCATATCAAAACATCTTCCCATTTAGCTTAAATGAGTTAATAAAACATCATCTCAATCTTGCTAATCATCATAACCAGATTCTTAAGGGATTTTATCCGGCTGTTTATACTCGGGATATTGATCCTAAACTTTATTACAGTCAATATTTAGCTACCTATGTTGAGCGAGATGCGCGCCTCATTAAAAATATCCAAAATCTTTCCCAGTTTCAAAGATTTATGGGACTTCTTGCAGGTAGAGTTGGGCAGGTTGTTAATGTTTCTTCATTGGCCAATGATATTGGCATCGCTCCTAACACCGCTGAAGACTGGATTTCCATTCTTGAGGCAAGTTATATTGTCTATCGGCTCCAACCATATTACAAAAATATTGGTAAGCGACTGATTAAATCGCCAAAGATCTTTTTTTATGACACAGGAGTACTTTGTTCATTACTCAACATTTCTTCAACCAATGAACTTATCAATCACTTTGCAGTTGGCAGTATTTTCGAAAATTTCATTATTTCTGAATTCAAGAAAGAGTTCAGTGAAATGAGTAAATCAGCCAACACGTACTTCTACCGAGACAATCATGGGAATGAAATGGATCTCGTTGTCGATACAGGTGGTAGTTTAATTCCTATTGAAATCAAGTCCTCTACTACTTTCAGCAGTAATTTCTTCTCTGGATTCAGTTACTGGAAAAAACATGTTGATCAGTTAGCAAAGGGTTATGTGATTTATGGCGGAAAAAATACGCAACAAATTCAAAACGATACAATTGTTGGTTGGAAGGATTTGTCTCAAATATTTGATATGGTTACTTAATGCTTAAAATAATAAGAAAAACTAGATAAAGTAGTTTTCTATCGCAAATTTTTGCTGTTCTAGAAAAATTCTCTTTAAATGAAAAATGTTATTTTGTTCATAAAACAATATTAGGGCTTTTTTATATTCCACCTCGTCCACACTGCGATATGAGAGTGGAAAATAGCCATTGGCTAGTAAAACTGCATTACTGACCATTCTCGATGTTCTTTTATTGCCATCGGTAAAAGGTTGTAAATACGCAATCATGGCTAAGAAAATCAAAGCTTTTTCTGGAATAAAATTAATTTTGTGGCTGTGAGTAATGAGCTTAGATAAAGCATCTTCGATTTGCCATTTATTAGCCAGTGGTAAGTATCTGGTACCAGTAATCCCAACTCCAGACTCACGAATACCAGACGTTATTTCAAGACCCTTTGTTAGCTCGGAATGGATCGATCTAATATCTAAAGCACTTATTTCTTTAAAGCTGTCATTTTGCTTGAGGATCACATCAAAAGTATTTTTATGGTTGAGAATCATGGTAGCCTCGCTTTTGTCATGCCCTTTGGCTTCTTTTTTGTTTTTAATCAATTCCTCGGTTTCAAGTAATGAATAGGTGTTGCCTTCAATCTGAGAGGACTTCCAACTCAACTCAATAGTAAATCTTTCCAGCTCACGCTTGAGCAAGGTCTTATCTAGATGTGTAAATTTGTCTTTTAATTTAATTTTCCCTTGTTCGAAAAAATCAAGCTCCTCTTTGGAAAATAGTCCAGATAAGGCGTCAATCAATTGCCAATTAAAATTTGGGTATTTAATATTTCTCACATCTGTTTTTTGACTAAAGTAACTGTCTAGATCAACCGGAAGTAGCAACTCTTTCCCAGCTTTCAGGCTATATTTAACATGTTTGCCACCTCCTGTTTGTTCGACCAAGTTAAGCGTCAGAAGCAGGTTTAAATCACGAATGATGGTGATGCGAGAACTTTTTTCATCACCAAGAAATTTTTCTATTTCTGCTCTTGAAGATAGAGGATGAAAAAGTAGATAATTTAATAACTTGAGTTGTCTGGTATTTACTTGCGTATCATTCATATATGTCTAGCGTATCATAATGATACGCAAAGATCAAAGTGCTGGTGATGCTGAGGGCGTAGGCACGGGGCTAGTGACCGGCACCGGGACGGATTGGATCAGCACCTCCAAATCGGACGCATCGGTGACTTGCATGATGAGAGTACTTTTATTAAAGCGCCCGACGGCTAAAATCCTTTTCCCTAAATATTTAGTCAAATTCACATTGTTGGGTAACTCTAAAGTAATCGCTTCAGCTTCGCTAGTCACTAAATAAAAGCGACCACTAGTTTGTTTGAGTAAGCCGGTATAAGCCGTTTCTTTCCATGGATCGGGACTGGGTGCGGGAGCCAGCTGAGGCACGTATTTGGTAATGACACTATTGGCAGGCAAAGTAAAGCGACCTAAACCAAAGCCGCCCAAACTAAAAATCAGCACTAACGCTACAGCCGTGAGCGGCCGGATCCTGAACCTAAAATCAATTCCTTCGTTGCCCATGATCTTTTTCCACCACAATTTGAGATAAGTAACTGGGTTATTGACTTCAAAACTGAGTAAGGGCGGGATGTTTTTGGAGCTTTTTAGCTTATTTGACTCAATTGATTTATCTTGTTTGATAAATTGACCCAAACTATCTCTAATTTGCTTCTTAGCCGTACTAGAGCGTTGAGTGGATGACATAAATTTATTGTAACACAAAATGGCCGCACCGGTAACGGTGCGGCTATGGTGTTTCACGGTAAAAAGATTGATACATCAATCTTTCATCCGTACCGTTAAAATTTGTTTTTCTTACCGTACGGCTACCGTACGGTACGGTATAATACCTCATGACCCACCGACCCCATCAGCTCATCGCCCTTGGCGGCAGCTTCGACCATTTTCACGCCGGCCACCAAAAATTTCTCAAATTTGCGGCTAGTTTAAGCGAGAAAATAATTATCGGCATCACTAGTGATAGTTTTATTAAAAAGAAAACCCATGCCCAATCTTTAGAAAAATTAAAAATCAGGATTAGAAACGTGCGGAATTTTTGCGAAAGCCATAAAATTAAGTACGAAATAGTGATCCTCAATGACATTTACGGCACCACTTTGGAAAATAAAGACCTAGAGGCTCTGGTGGTCACCGCTGAAACTTTAACTGGAGCAGAAAAAATTAACCAGGCGCGAAAATTGATGCACGAGCCTGAGCTAAAAGTGTATGTCTGTGACTTGTTAGTCGATGACGCGCAGCAGGAATTACACTCGGCCAATATTCGCTCGGGCAAAGTCAGCCGGGAGGGGAAAAATTATGAGCGAGTTTTAAAGCAAAGTATTAAAATTTCTGAAGCGCAAAAAATATTTTTACGTAAGCCCTTAGGTAAGCTCGTGGAACAACCCAAAATTGATAGTTTGGTGACTGTGGTTGGTGATACGGCTTTGGAAAAATTTATGGAAAATAATTGGCGATTTAATTTAGGAATTTTTGATCATAAGAGACAAAGACAAGTGGTGACATCAAAGATTATTGACCAAATAAAAACTGAGCTGACAGCCACCAATCCAGCTGGCTCGATCACCCAGGATTTAGTAGCCAAACTACAATTGGCCCTAGCTAAAAAAATTAAATATCTATTTGTAGAAGGCGAAGAAGATCTGGCCACGGTGGCTTTAATTTTATTATTACCCCTCAATAGTTTTATTTATTATGGTCAGCCAGGGCGAGGTATGGTAGAAGTAAAAGTTGACGAAAGGATGAAGGATAAAGTGTATGACGCCCTTAGCCATTAAATTGCGGCCGCAAAATTTAGCTGAATTTGTGGGTCAAGAACATCTAGTGGGAAAAAATAAACCCCTGCGGCTAGCTATCACCAAAAAACAAATTTTTTCCATGATTTTTTGGGGACCGCCGGGTTCGGGAAAGACTACTTTGGCTAGAATTATCGCTCGGGAAAATGGCCGAGCTTTCCATGAACTATCGGCGGTGTCGGCGGGGAAGGCGGATGTCAGGCGGATTGTGCAGGAAAGCGAGGCCAAGCAAAAAGACTTATTGCAAAAATACCAAGCACCGATTTTATTCTTAGATGAAATTCACCGTTTTAACAAAGCCCAACAAGATTATTTATTGCCTTTTGTAGAAGATGGATCATTGATCCTCATTGGCGCCACTACGGAAAATCCTAGTTTTGAAATCATCGCTCCTCTGCTCTCTCGCACTAGAATATTTGTGTTAAAAAAGTTGAGCGAAGAAAATTTGTTGCAAATAATTAAAAATTTGAAATTGAAAATTGGAAATTCAGTTAGTGCCTGGCTTATCAACTACGCCTCAGGCGACGCCCGCAAACTACTCACCCTGATCGATAATTGTTTATTGCTTTACCCTAAAATCACGTTGGCTAACTTAAAAAGCACTCTGCAATCTAGCCAACTTAGCTACGATAAAAAGGGTGAGGAACACTACAATACTATTTCGGCTTTTATTAAGTCGATGCGGGCGTCACAGACTGACGCCGCCCTCTACTATTTAGCCAGGATGGTGGCGGCGGGTGAAGACCCCAAATTCATTGCCCGGCGGATGGTGATTTTCGCCAGTGAAGATATTGGCCTAGCCCAGCCGACAGCTTTGGTGGTGGCCAATGCTGTGTTTGACGCCGTGCGTAACATTGGTTACCCAGAAGCCCAGATTAATTTGGCGCACGGCGTCGCTTATTTATGCAAATGTACTAAAGACCGCAGCGCCTATGATGCTTACTTTAAAGCCCTAGCTGATGTAGAAAAGTATGGCAATTTGCCCATTCCCCTGCACATCCTGAATGCCCCGACTAAATTGCTGAAAAGTTTAAATTACGGGAAAGGCTATCAAATGTATGATCAGAAAGACCTGCCTGCCGGCAGGCAGGGTTATTTGCCGGAGAAACTCGAAAAAAAGAAATATTTGCTATAATACCCTCATGACCATCCAAGATTTAGTTGCTCAATATCAAAAAATTTCCCTTTTTTTAAACGAAAAGTGGCCCCTCAAAGATAAAGACCAGAAAGTTTTTGCCCGCACCATGAAGATCGTGGAAGAGCTGGGTGAGTTGGCTGATGAGATTTTAACTAGCATGAATTTGCAAAGAAAATCTAAAATCGCTAAATTTTCTCGCGAAAACGTAGAGGACGAATTTGCCGACGTGATGGGATCTTTAATTTTGTTGGCCATCGAGCTGGACATTGATGTAGAAAAAGTAATGCAGAAAAAAATTAAATTTACGCGCGAACGCTTTGAAATGGGAGATTTAGATGCTGATATAGCTGTCCACTCCTAAATCCTTGTTTACGATAATACTCTCTAGTCCCTACTGCACTAATGACCGCTATTTTTTTGAAATTGTTTTTGATAGCGATCGTTTGAGCCCGAGCAATCAATTTTTTACCCAAACCCAAATGCTGTGCCTGATCTAAATTAGTTTGGCCAATTTTCAAAGCCGGACCATAAACATGAATTTCGCGAATCATGGCCGTGTTTTTTAATTCAGGAATAAAATTGAGCTGGGTGGGCAAAGACAAACGCAAAAAGGCCAAGAGCTTATCATCAGCCGTCATGTACTCTAAAAAGTATTCTTGACTGACTCGAGTTTGATATTTGGTAGTTTTAAATTTAATTTGCGTGGGAGCAAATTTATGGCTGCGTATTTCCCGCGCTCTGATCTCTGGAGATGATTGGCCGATTTTTTTCAGCTGATCCTCCGCAATTTGCCGAAAGTTAGTTTTTTTATTCCCCACTTCGATATCGTGAGAAGAAAAATCACGGATCATCCTGGTAATACGGCAATAGCGCGGGGTGCGTTGCAACACAAAAGTCATCACTGAGAGCAACTCCTGATAATCGTAGGGTTGCCAAAGTTTTTTAAGATAGTAATCATAAAGCTCGGCCGATTTAATTAAGCTACAAGGATAGATTTTTAGCTCATCTGGTCGGAAATTGACCGAGAATAGCTTTTTAAAATCTCGTTGATCAGCTTCTGGAGTAGCTCCATACAAATTTGCCATCCAGTGCGCGTGAATTTTAAAGCCGGCTTGGCGCAAAAGGGCAAAAGCTTTAGCAGTCGCGGCCACGCTGTGGCCGCGCTGGTTCTTTTGTAACACTTGGTCATTCAGGCTCTGCACACCGATTTGGACTTTAGTCGCGCCTAGGCGGCGAATCTTGATCACTTCCGCTTCCGAGATGTAATCTGGTCTGGTCTCAATGACTAAGCCCACACAACGGCTAGGGGCGGTTTCGTTGATTTTTTGTTCGGCTTCTAAATCGATCCACCTCACCCCCCGCCCCTCTCCTGTAGGCTTCGCCTGAGGAGAGGGGAGCCAGGTATTTAAAGCTCGAAAACATTCCCTCACAAACCAAATCTGATACTCCTCCGGATAAAAACTCCAAGTCCCACCCAAAATAATCAGCTCCACTTTATCTGTCGGGTGGCCTATTTCTTGCAAGGCGCGCAGCCGGCTGGCGACCTGGTCATACGGGCTAAAGCGGTGGCTAAACGCTCGCTGCGCGCCCGGCTCATCTTTCAGATAGCTCTTGGGCATGCGCACATCTGTCGGGCAAAAAATACATTTGCCGGGGCAGGGCCAAGGTTTAGTGAGTACCGTCACTGGCGTCACGCCAGACATGGTGCGGGTGGGCTTCATTTGCATTTTAGCGATCAGCTCTGCACTTACTTTGTCAGTTTTGGCTTGAGCAATGAGTTCGCTTTTGGAAAATATTTTATGATCGAAAGAAGGAAATTTTTTGATAATTTGCTGATAAGTTTTTAAATCAAAATCACCAGCCAGAATTAATTCGGCTAAAAGAGCTTTTTTTTGCTGGGTGTTGAAGTTAGTTTTTTCTGGCAAGATCAGTGTATTTTACTGGAAAAGAAAGGAAAGAGCAAAAAAACACGGTCCTGAGGGTGAAACCTCAAGACCGCGAAATCAATCTTCGCCGCTTTCACTTTTGATGAAAGCTTCAAATTCCTCCAGGGTTGCTATTTGCAACCCCTCTTCGGTCATAAACCGTTGAATCTCAATTCCTGCCACGATGGTAGGACCTATGTTTTTGCGAGCGCTTAAAATTCCCAGCGCTCCGCCCCAGATTAAACCGAGGGCAAAACCAATCAGCACACCAAACATAACTCACCTCCTTGGCTTTCGCCAAGATAAAACTCCAAAACGTTAAGCGTTGATTATCCCATAATAATTGAATTATGTCAATCCGCGTAATTACCTCACCCTTACTCCCTCTCCTGTGCGTCTCACACCTTTGGTGTGATCCTAAGGAGAGGGAAATTATGTTTTTATTTATAATTCATTTCTCCCCTCTCCCAAGCGAAGCGTTACGGGAGAGGGGCTGGGGGTGAGGTTAAAGAGCCCACCGCCTCCTCCACCGTCTTCATCTTAAAATCCAACTCTAGCTTTAGTTTCTCACAGCTCATAGCTGTGTTTTTTTGGTAAGGACGACTCATGGTTTTTAGATAGTCAGCTAAATGGCCTTTCTTAATTGGTAAAGACGCGATTGATCGCGTCTCTCTAATCAAACTGGCAAAATCATAATCCGACCATTTCTCCCCCGCACTCGCATGATACAAACCAGTCAACTTTTTTCTGATCACGCAATCTAAAACCCGGGCAAAATCATCAATGAAAGTCGGCCCAAAATAATGATCCACAAATTGGGGATACAAATTTCCTGACTGTAAACCCTCGATAATGCGATGAGCGATATCCACTTTAGCAAAGCTGTCCGAGCGAAAAGGCTGATCGATCCGCAAGATTGTCCAATTAATTTCACTCTCTTGAATTAATTTTTCCGCCTCCAACTTAGTCTGCCCGTACCACTCAATGGCTCGCGGTCGATCGTCTTCGGTATACAAGCCCTCTTTGGCACCGTCAAAAACATAAGCTGTAGAAATATGAATTAAATGTTTATCAGTTTTTTGGCAGGCAGTGATAATATTTTGCGTACCTACTACATTAATCTGATACGCCGCGCCATTTTGGTCACCTTTTTGTTCCCAAGCCTTACTCACATCAGTAAAAGCCGCCATATGGATCACAAATTTGCTAGCTGAATTTTGAAATTTATGCAAAACCTGGGCTAAATTTAAAATGTCTACCGGCTCGATTGGATCCAACCTATCTAAATTTTCAAAATCATAAATCCCCGACCAGTCTTTAATAAACTTAGAGCCTACCAAGCCACTGGCACCGGTGATGAGAAGAGGGGTTTTAGTCATGGTCTTGATAATTTTTTTCAAAAAATCCGCGCGAGCTTTCTTTCAATGGCTCCCACCAAGCGCGGTGATTTTGGTACCAAGTAATAGTTTTTTTAAGACCTTCGCTTAAAGTAACACTAGGTTTCCAGCCCAACTCTTTATTTATTTTTGACCAATCAACAGCGTAGCGTCGATCATGGCCCTTGCGATCAGTAACAAATTTGATTTTATCCTCGCTCTCGCCCATCAGTTGGATAATTTGCTTTACCACCTCCAAATTAGACACATCTTTACTCAGACCACCAATTAAATAAGTCTCACCAGAGTTTCCTTTTTCCAAAATAGCATCGATGGCCGCACAGTGATCTTGCACATAGAGCCAATCGCGCACATTTTTCCCATCACCATAAATTGGCACCTGCTTGCCTTCCAACAAATTAGTAATTACCAGCGGAAACAATTTTTCCGGATGATGATATTCACCATAATTATTAGAACAATTAGAAATGGTAAAGGGCAAGCCGTAAGTCTCGCCATAAGAGCGTACCAGATGATCTGAGCCAGCTTTGCTCGCCGAATAAGGACTACGCGGATCGTATTTCGTATGTTCCGTAAATTTTTCCTCTGAGCCTAGCTCTAGGCTACCAAACACTTCATCGGTAGAAATATGGTGAAAGCGCCTAATTTTATGAGTTAAAGCCGCATCTAGTAACACTTGAGTACCTAAAACATTAGTTTCCAAAAAAATAGCTGGTTGCAAAATCGAACGATCTACGTGCGATTCAGCCGCAAAATGGACTACCGTATCGACATCATCCATGATTCTATTCACCAATTCCCGGTCTCGAATATCGCCCTCGACAAAAACATAGTTAGGGTTCTCGGCCAGCTCCTGCAAATTGGCCGGGTTGCCGGCATAAGTTAAAGCATCCAAATTGATGATTTTTCTATCCGGATATTTAGCTAAATAATAACGAATAAAATTGGAGCCGATAAAGCCAGCTCCCCCTGTCACAAGAACCGAAGAACGAGAATTAAGAACTGAGTTTGTTTTCATAACAACGCCTTTATCCAACCACCTAGCTGTGCTGCTATCGATTGAATTTCTTTTTCTAGTTTTTTAAATTCACTTTCTGAAATATATTGTAAGTCTTTTGCTAAAAATAAATGTTGCTCCACCTCTACAGCAGAAGCTTTAGCTGTAACTAAAAAATTAGCCTTATCTTTTTTAGAGTATTTTTCATTACCTTCAACGATATTTGCGCCAATAGAGGCACTAGCTCTACAAACTTGATCTACTAATCTAAATCTTTCTTCACGAGGAAATTTTTGAGTAATTTTATAGACTGTTAAGGTCAATTGATGTGCGTTTTGCCAAACTGTAATCTCTGAAAAATGCTTATATTTCATATTGAATTGTCAGTTTTTAGTTCTTCATTTTTAACTCCTGTATTTGTTTTTCTAAGTTCTTAATTCTTAGTTCTTCGTGCTTAACCAAACTGTGATAGTATCCGGCCGCCAGCGCTAATAATAAAACTAAAACGACTAAAAATCTAATCATGTTTTTATCAGAAATGGGTTTATTGCTTGGCATATAATTTATTTTTAATAAAATTCGTAAAATCGGCCTGATTTTTAATCACATATAGCCACTGATTTTGATAAAGCTTGGGGTTGGGGTGATAAATTGCTCCTTCTGGCTGGTCTGGAAAAACTTCCAGACTATAATTTTTAATTTCAAATTTCAAATTTTCAAACTGAGACAGTTGGCAAGCCACAGCAATTAATTCTTCAACACTTAAGTTTTTAGCAAAATTATTTTTATAATAGGCAAATAATTGCCCCATCAGCCGAGCATTCAATAAAATCGAGCGTTGCTTTAATTTAGCAATTACAGCCTCCATCACCAATTGTTGCCGCGAACCACGGGCGATATCGGTGCCTTCATCATCGCCACTTTTACGCGAGCGCATATATTCCAAGGCTGTTTGACCAGACATAATTTGCTTGCCAGCTTTAAACTCAATCGTTTTATAAAGTTTAGCGGGATCATGCTCCACCGTCACATCCACCTCTTCGCGGGGAAATTGTTCGTCTTTAAAAGCCACTGGTACAGTAATTTCCACTCCGCCCAGTAAATCAATCATCTCGGCCACTTGCTCCATGGATAACACCAGAACATGGTGAATCGGTAAATCAGTCATATCAGCAATCGCCTCTGCCGCCAAAGTTTCCTGGCCATAGGTGTAAAGAGCGTTGATGCGGGTTTGATATTTAGCATTCCATAAATCGCGCGGCAAAGATAAGGTATTGATTTGCCCCGACTGCAAATTTAGCGAAATCAGCATCAAGCTGTCAGTCAAAGGTGGGATGTCACCCCGAGTTTTTAAGCTATCGGTACCAAGTAATAAAATATTTTTATGTCCATCAGTTTGAGTAATATTTGTACTCAATCCTGTTTGCACGATATTTTTAAATTCAGGCAAACTTACTCCAGCGGCTTTACTAAAACTATGCCATTGAAAAAATCCCCAAATGCCTAGACCGAATAAAGTAATCAAGAAAAAAATCAATAAAAAAAATAAGGTTAAAATTAGGCTTTTGAAAACCAGTCGTTTTCGCTCCATGAGGACATTATAGCCTTTTCACCGCCCTTGACAAAGCGGGAGAAGCGTCAGAGAATGAGGCAGGTTAATGAATCACCCCGCCCCCTAGACAAACCCCATCTCGGTAAAACACCGCCGCCTGACCAGGAGCAATCCCGCGCTCGGGAGCATCTAATTTTACTTTAAGTAGATCTTTTTCTTCGCTCACTTGGCAAGGTAATAATTGGCCAGTGTGCCTGACTCTAACTAACAAATTTTTAGCCAAATTTTTATTTAGCCAATTTAAATCCCCCACTACGAATTCTTGTCTACCAGCTTCTTTTTCTACTCCCACCACTAGCTGATTCTTATTTTTATTTTTAGCAATTACAAACAAGGCAGGAGCTTGGCTGCTAGTATTTTTAATGCTAAAACCGTGCCGCTGACCGATAGTATAAAACCACAAGCCCCGATGCTCACCCAGCACTTTACCCTCAGTATCCACTATCTCTCCTGGTTTTTCCCCCAGTTGCTCTTTTAAAAAATTAGGCACATTAATATCGCCCACGAAACAAATACCCACACTATCTTTTTTATCGGCTACATGGATATTTTTGGTCTTAGCCAAAACTCTCACTTCTGATTTAGTCAAATCAGCTACAGGAAATAGGATGTGAGCTAGTTGCTCTTTTTTTAGTTGGTACAAAAAATAAGTCTGGTCTTTGTGCTTGTCTTTGGGAATGCTCAAAACTAGTTGACTAGTTGACTGGTTTACTAGTCGACTAATTCGGGCATAGTGGCCAGTAGCTACAAAATCATAGCCATTTTGCAAAGCGTAGTCGTAAAATAAACCAAATTTAATTTCTTTATTGCAAGCAGTATCAGGGTTGGGGGTGCGGCCAGCCTCATATTCACGAAAAAATAAAGCCATCACTTTTTCTTGGTAAGCTGAGCGAAAATCCAAGACTTGAAAAGGGATACTTAAAGCCAAAGTAATTTTCAGAGCGTCTTTTCTATCTTGCTCAGCGCGGCAGCCGGGTTGGGACCAGCATTCGATAAAAAAAGCAGTCACCTCGTAGCCCTGCTCTACTAGTAGATGGGCTGAGACGGCTGAGTCCACGCCCCCCGAGAAGCCGAGAGCTATTTTTTGCTTTTGCATAGGTGTATTTTACAGGGTGTGGCAAGAGAGGGGCAAATGTGATATAATTCGACCAGTTAATAACTAACTTTAAATTTTATGGAAGAAGTTATACTTAAATATAGAAACACCAGACGAAAAAAACATGATGGAGAATTGACGATGCATTTTGATAGCTATCAGAAACTCCTTCGTGTCGTTACTAGTTTGGAAGTCTATGGACTAACGTATATTTTGTTAAACGTCGAGTATGTCTCCATTGATTTAAAAAAAGCAGAAGACCTACTGTCTTTTGATCCCGAAGCAACTCAAAAAATCACAGTACTTTCACCAGAACAGGCAGAGAAAATGGACGAAGATTTAGACGAATAGTCTATTTTAATCCTACCAAATCAATATACTTAAATTCCTGGCGCACGTGGGCCCAAAATTTATCTGATAATTTTTGCGTATAGACGCTATATTGCCCCTTGCCCATTTGTGAACAAAGCCGACGATCAGTATCGCGCAAGATATCTACTACTTGTTGGCCAACTCGGTCAAACTCTTCTTTTGGTAAAGACGCGATTGATCGCGACTCGTTGATCTTAGCAAAGTCAGCAAACAAAGCCGCATGCTGCTCTTTCGCCTGTTGGTAATATTGTTGATATTTAACTGCTGGCATATTGTCATTCCTGCGCAAGCAGGAATCTTTTCAGTTTTTCTAAAGCCTGCCGCCGATGACTAATGGCGTTTTTTTCCTGAGCCGTTAATTGAGCAAAGGTTTTATCCTGCCCCTCAGGAACAAAAATATTATCCCAGCCAAAGCCGCTTTCGCCAAGTGGTTTCATACTAATTTGCCCGGCTATTTTGCCCACGAAAAATTTAAATTCTTGGCCATCATATAAACAAAAACAAGCTGTCGCTAATGCTTGTCTATTATCATGAAATTTTAATAAAGCACAAATCCCCTCACTTCCCAATTGCTCCAAAAAAAATTTGATCAAAGTTCCTGGTAAATTTCCCAAAACAGCAATTTCTAAGCTAGTATCTTCCACCAAGACTGGTTTTTTGAGTTGAGTAAAAGCCGCTTCGGCTTTAGCTTGAGCTACTTCCTGAATATCCAGAGACTGGATCTCGGCTATATCTAAATTAGCCAACTCCACTGAAAATCCTAAAATTTGAGTTAATTCTTGAGCCTTATGAAAGTTGCTAGTGACAAAATTTAGCTTCATTGTCCCATCATCTTGCCTAAACCACCCATCCCGCCCATCATGCTTTGCAGTTTTTTAGCCGCCATCTCTTGAGATTTTTTAATAGCTTCATTGAGGGCGGAGACCGCATCATCACTGGTAATACCCTGGACGCTAAAATGCTTAATTTTTTGATCACCAGAAATCACCACCACGATATCGCCGTGTTCGATTTTTATCTCTTCCGCCGCCAGCTCTTGCTGCATTTTTTTAGCTTGACTGCGTAATTGGTTCATGTCACCGAGCGCTTTAAGTGGATTCATAGATTAATTTTAAATTTATAATTTTTAATTTTCAATTTAATTCGGTTGGACCCTCTCCACTTGTGGAGAGGACATCTGGAAAGATCTTTGCGAAGGCAAAATTTTCCAGATAGGTGAGGCCTACTCTGATTCTATCATTCTTTTGGTCTACAGCAACGCCTGCATGGGCGCCACTTCTTTTTTGGGCTCTAAAAGCAAAAATTCAAATTCAGCACTACACTGCAAACCTTGAGCTGACTCCTGCAAAATAGTTAAAAATTTTTGTTTTTCCAATTGCTCCTTGTGAAAACGATAATAAACACCAATTTTGGTCACCCCATTAGAGCTAGGCAGTACTTCAGCCGATTGCAAAATCGCGGCTAGGGAAAAATTTTGCCTTTTCACCGCTTCCACAAAATTACCCCAAATAGTAATTAAACTCTGCTGTTCAGTCATTTTATTTTGATTTTTGCTTGGCCCTAAAAACCAACTCGAGCAACTTCAGCTCTAGGGCTAATAACGGGATCACCGCCGACTCTTCCCGGGGCAGGGCTTGGAGCTGTGATAGTAAAAAATGGGAGACTCTGCTAGAAAATTTTGCCTCCTGACTCTTATTTAACGCTAAAAGAAGTTGTTGGTGCAAGGTGGAAAATAAAGTCTGGTAAACAAAATCAGCATCGTGATCAGCCGCCCTCAGCTCGGCCATGATTTTACTTACCTGCAATTCATTTTTCTCTAACACCGCTTGCAGTAAAGCTAAAATTTGCCCTTCTATAGATAAATGCAAAGCTTGTTCCAAATTAGCCAATTTTAACTTTTTGCCATCTAAAACTAATAGCTCCAGCACTTTGAGCGCATCACGAAAACTGCCATTAGCGCGCTTGGCGATTTCTAGTAATGCCGCCGGTTCAAAGTCGATTTTTTCAGCCGTTAAAATTTTAGCCAACACCGCCTGCAATTCCGCCAACTCAGCTTTGCGGAAGTTGATCAGCTGACAGCGAGAAATTACCGTCTCAGGAATTTTATGCAATTCGGTAGTGGCTAAAATAAAAACTACGTGCGCGGGTGGCTCCTCTAAAATTTTCAGTAAAGCATTGAAAGCTTCACGGGTGAGCATATGCGCCTCATCTAAAATATAAATTGATTTGTCACCTACAGCTGGCGGCATAAAAACCCTCTCACGCAGAGCGCGAATGTCATCGATACCTCTGTTGCTAGCGGCGTCTATTTCCGCCACTAGATAAGAGTTACCCGCCCAGATTTTTTTCTTTTCAATTGCATCTAAACTAGGGTTTAAAAGTGCCGCGATAATGCGCGAAGTAGAGGTTTTACCCGTGCCTTTGGGCCCGGCGAATAAAAATGCTTGGGGGAAGTTTTTATTATCAACAAAACTATTGAGCACCGTCTGCACTTCGGGCAAGGCTAAGTCAGCAATGGTTTGTGGACGATATTTACGCGGCCAGTTCATAAAGCCATTATACCTCACCCCAATCCCTCTCCACTTAGTGGAGAGGGCATCTGGAATGTTTTACGTTAGTAAAAATTCCAGATAGGTGAGGCGAACTGAGGCTCAGCTCACCAATTTTTGTTCTCCTTAAACTCAGCACCACCGCCCCCACCCCCAACTCTTGTCCAACGTCATGCACTAAGGAGCGAATATAAGTACCAGAGCTAACCAAAGTTTTAATTTTAAATTTTGAATTTTTAAACGAAAGCAGCTCTAATTCTTTAATATGCACCAGTTTTTCTGGCAAAAGAGCAGTATTTATTTTACCTCGATGCGAGGCACGATATAATTTTTGTCCCTTCACTTTCACCGCACTAAAAGCTGGCACTGTTTGCTTAATTTCCCCTCTGAATTTATCCAAAACGGTCACCAACTGCTGTTGACTAACTTTCACTGATTTACCGATTAACTGATTCACCAGTTTGCCAGTAATATCATAGCTATCCGTCTCTATTCCCAATTGGGCTTCACAAAGATATTCTTTATCTAATTTTAAAAATTGATCTTGCAACTGAGTCCATTCTTTACTCACTAAGACAATTAGTAAGCCAGTGGCCAGTGGATCTAGGGTGCCCGCATGACCGATTTTTTTTACTCCTAAAATTCGTCTTAATTTAGCCACCACATCAAAGCTAGTCCAACCCTCAGGCTTATCGATCAACAACAGCCCCTTTTTATTTTTTTTGACTTGGTCTAGACTAGAAGGCATGATCATTAAAGATATTTTAAGTTCTCCTTCGCAAATGTCTAGCATCGATAAAAGTAATTTGCTAGGCTCTATCGAACAATTACCTGAGCAGATCGCCGATGCCTGGAAAAAAGCCAGGCAAGTCAAATTTCCCGCCTCCTATAAAAAAGCTAAGAACATTGTCGTTTCTGGTATGGGTGGCTCAGCCTTGGGCAGTATGGTCATTAAAAATTTATTTAAAAATGAGCTGCGAGTACCCTTTGAAATTTATAATCATTACCAATTACCCGCTTATGTAAATAGTGACACTTTAGTTTTGCTATCTAGTTATTCTGGCAGTACCGAGGAAACCCTGGCCGCCGCCCAAGAAGCGGTGAAACGCCAGGCCAAAGTAGTGGTCATCGCCGCTGGCGGGGGCTTAGCTGAATTGGCCCAAAAGCATCACTTTCCTTTATACTTAATTAATCCGGTTTATAATCCGTCCAATCAGCCGCGGATGGCCATCGGCTACTCTATTACCGGCCAGCTGGCGATTTTCAGTAAATTAGGCTATTTGTCTATTAGTGACCAAGAAATAAAAGAGGTAGTGAAGAGATTAAAAACAGCCACCCCCCAAAAAATGGCTCAAAAACTAGCCCGAGCCGCTTACCAAAAAACCATTGTTTTTGCCGGAGCCGAGCATCTGGTAGGCGCAGCTCACGTCATCAATAATCAAACTAATGAAAATGCTAAATGTTTGACGGCTGAATGGCAGTTGCCAGAGCTCAATCATCATTATCTAGAAGCTTTGCCCAGACCAGAAAAAAAACAAGGTGATACTATTTTTATTCTCTTTGGCTCTTCAAAATATCACCCGCGCGTTCAAGCTCGCTTTCCTTTAAGTCAACAATTGATTACTCAAGCTGGCTATCAGGGAGAGTTGGTGGCGGCTACTGGCAAGAGCAAGCTAGAAGAAGTATTTACTACTATTCAATGGGGCGCTTTCTTTGCTTATTATCTAGCTATGCTTTATGGCACTGACCCTACTCCTATCCCTAGTGTCGATTGGCTGAAGCTGAAACTGAGTGAAATCTAAGCCAGAGATATAAAATCATCATTTGCCATAAAATCACCAAGGCAATAATCCAGTGGGCTAAAAAAGGCAATAAATCACAAGGTAAAAAATTAGCCTGGGCGCAAGTGAAAAATATTCTCACTACCGGAGTGATCACAGAGCGCCACATCAAAACCAAGGCCAGTAAAAAGCCGCTGGGTAAAACAATCAGCCACTCGAAAATTTTGTCTTTCACCAACATTTGTACCGTCTGGTAAGGATGTAAGATCAGACCTAAAGAAATTTGTCCTAGAGAATAAAAAAGAGATAACATGCTAGTTAATTATACGCTATACTGGAAACATGTCTCGTTGGTCACGTTTTTTAATTGGCGCGGCGTTGGTGATTTTGGGCATCAATATTATCGGTTTGTGGAGCGTGCAATATTTTGTAGAGACGCGATTAATCGCGTCTCTACAAAATATCCAATCACAACAAAATATCCCATCGCCACCAAATATTTCGCCCACACCTGTCTCGCCTACCAACGATCTGGCGGATTTAGAATCCCGCATCAGTAAATTAGAATCCGCCTCGCCAATTCCTGCTCCCCCCAGTACCAACACCACCAAAATCATCAGCCAAACTAGCAAATTTCAAAAACAAAGTCTATTTTTAGGCTCAGCTAGTGACAATAAAACTTATTGGGTAGATACGGGCGCCGAGATTACTTTAGATAGCAAAGATTATCCTAGTAGCGTGTTGGTCACTTTCGAAGCTTCATTGTCTATTCCTGGTGGTGAGGGCTCAGCCCGCTTGATCAATGTCACTAATGGCTTAATTTTTTACCAAAGCACGGTCATGAACAATAATAATACTCCCACCTGGAAATCTTCTGAAAAATTTGCTCTACATTACGGTGAAAATACCTATCGCGTTCAACTGCGCTCCACCAGCGGCGAGACGGTCACTCTCCATGGGGCGAGGGTGGTGGTGGAGTGAGAAAAAACAACCGTGTACTCACTACACAGTTTTCTCGATAAGTATGTAGTATTGACAAATAATTACACACTTGATATAGTCGAATATGCTATGAAAATAGACCCATTACAAGCTTATAATTCATTACCAAAATTACCTCCCGCCGCCAATGTTTTCAATGATGTATTAATATTAAAAAAAACCAATCAAGCCAACAAGGCTGTTTCCGAACTCAATGGCTTACTACGCACTTTGGAAAATCCAGATATTATTTTAGAGCCTCTAAAGGTTAAAGAAGCCGTAGAGAGCTCAGGCATTGAAAATATCAATACGACTTTTTCAGAAGCCTTGCAGGCCGAACTATTTTCTACAGAAAAGCTAAGCGTTGAACAAAAAGAAACTAAAAATTACAAAAAAGCATTACTTCTAGGTTTTCAAAAAATTCAAAAAAAACAATTTTTGACTACCAATGATTTTGTTGATATTCAAAAAACTCTGAATATCCCACATAGTGGGATTAGGAATCTACCCGGCACTAGAATAGGAAATTCTTTAACTGGCCAGATTTTTTACACGCCACCCGAAGGAGAAGATAATATTAGGAATTTGCTTAAAAATTTTGAGGAATACTACAACGATCACCATACTGATCCTGATTACTTGATCAAAATGGCTATTTTGCATTATCAGTTTGAAGCTATCCATCCTTTTTTTGATGGTAATGGTCGCACTGGAAGAATTTTAATGGTTTTGTATCTTACTTTGCACAATATTTTATTTTCACCAACTCTTTTTATTAGCAAATACATAAATGAAAATAGAAGTAAGTATTATCAACTCCTCAAAGGAGTTACCTTTGCAGATGCTTGGCAAGAATGGATCTTGTTCATGCTGGAAGCTACTTGCCAACAAGCTCGAAAGACCAATCAATTAATTTTAGACATCTTAAAGCTCAAAAATGAATTTAAAACCAACGTTCTATCCAAACTAAACTTAGTTTACGCACCAGAATTATCAACTTATATCTTTTCTAATGCCTTCTACACCAAAACCCAGCTTATGGCACATACATCAATTAAAAGCAATAAAACAGCTATTGAGTATTTCGGCATTTTGCAAGAAAAAGGAGTGCTAAAAATTGCTTCAAGCCCAACCAAAGAAAAACTATATTATTTCCCAAAATTTTTGGAACTATTGGAAAGCTATTGACATCAGATCTTATATATCGAGTATATGAGGTTATATAAGATTATATAAGGTCGGCAAGTAGGAAAACGGTCATCCTCCATGGGGCGAGGGTGGTGGTGGAGTGACATAACTAACACCCATCACTCAGCTATCTCAACCAACATGTTGATTATTGCATCATTTTTAGCAACAGAACCAAGCTTACTATTTTGCAATAACCCACCGATTCCCATTGCCTTTAAAATCAAAATTTCTTGTTCGTTTTTATTCAAATTAATATAACCCTGATTTAACTCCGCTTTAAGTTTTATCGCCAATTCACTAAAAATATTATTTCCATAACGCTCCCGCAAATTAGTTAATTTGCTTTTTACATTAGCAAAAGCATCGCGTCTCCACTGAGGATCGTAAGACTCGTGATGCATAAGCACATCCAAAGCTCTATTCAAGCCCCATTGTTCTAAACCAACTAATCGAGCTCTTGTCTTATCTGCTTGGCTCTGAGGCTCATAGGTAGTAATCTGAGCTTCCAACCATTGTCTTCCTGCTTCATCTTTTGTCTTATTATCTCTATTTACTCGCCTAGTTTCAGCTCGCTCCGCTTTTGCTCTTTTCTGTCCAACTTCAATTATCTTAGCCTTAACTTGGATAATGGCAGCTGCAAGAAGTTCTTTTATTCCTACATCTGTCGTCAGCTTCAAATAATCCATTAATGATTGAGGATTCTGTTCTAAAGTTTGCAAATCACTAACTAGTTGTCCTAATTGGTCTAAAGACAATTTTTCTATTCTATAAGGCTGCAAATATGCGTCCACTGCTTTTTCTTTTTGGGCTTCTCTTGCTTGTTTTTCCCTTATTTCTGTAGTAGTTTTTTCTTTTGCTTCCCTTTGCTTCGTCTCAACAATAATTTTCTCAAAAATTTTCAACAATTTATCTCTCAACGCCAGCATTTTATCTTTATTGTCGATGACTTTGTTCAGCTTGATAACATTATTATCTACATCAAACAAAGGCTTTTCCTTCTGGTCCCCATCTATTTCAACCGCAAATAATGCCAAAAAATTCCAGGCGTCAGCTTTTTTCTTAGCCACTTCCGCAGGGCTTCCTCGCAATCCTTCGTTCCAACCCACATTTACCACAACAAAGTCTTTTTTTTCAAATTGATTTATTTTTTCTAAATATAGAGCAAACAATTCACTTATAGCAGTTTCAGAAAAAAAACCGTTCGATTCTTCAAAAAAACCATCCTTCCAGTGTTTTATTAAATCTGAACTATCGCCCCTAAAAAAATCTCTTAACTTTGTCTTAATCTCACTATAATTCGTAATCTCATACTTCTTTGGTTCTGGAGCTGACTCTACTTTAGGAGGTGGGGCTTGGACTGCCTGAGCCCCCCCCCTTCTTCCCAAAACTTTATCAAGTAAAGATTTTGTTCTTGTTTCTGTTGGCATAAGTTTCATTCTAGCAAAAAAATTTACTCTATTCAATATAACACAAGATCGGCGCTCGTCTCACTCGATGATTACTTGGGTCGCCGAGTGCCCTGGCGGACGCCGGGGTGTATCGAGGCGACCATTCAAGAAAACGGCATTAAGATTTCCTTAATGCGCACATTGCCTCCTGCTGATTGGATCGATATAATAAATTAGAAAATAACTATTAAACCAAGCATTTGTATTTATATAAATTCAGACGGTATGGTATAATATATTTATGAAAATAAAGCGGTTGTTATTGCCAAAACTTAAGAAAAGCGTGAAGCCAGGCCAAGTAACTGTAGTCTATGGTCCTAGAAGGGTGGGAAAAACTACTCTCGTGAGAGAGTATCTCAGTTCATATCAAGGAAAATACTTATTCCTAAACGCTGATGAGCTAGCCAGTCGTGAAGCCCTAGAAAGTCAGGATGCAAGCAAGTTGGGAGAGTTGATTCATGGCTACGACCTACTAGTTATAGATGAGGCTCAACGTGTCACCGAGATCGGATTAAATCTGAAAATTTTAGTCGATACTTATCCAAACCTAGCTATTATTGCCACAGGCTCTGCTTCTTTTGACTTAGCTAACAAAATCAACGAGCCCTTAACTGGTAGAAAGTCAACTTTGACCCTATATCCTGTTAATTTTGAAGAGTTAGTTCAAGAATTAACTTTGTTTGAGGCTAAGCAACAACTAGAAAGATGGATGGTATGGGGTGGCTATCCCACCAGTGTGACTGCAAAGTCAGCTGTTGAGAGAGGGCAATTACTGGGAGAATTGGTGGGATCATATCTCTATAAAGATGTTTTAGAATTAGACGATGTAAAGAGAGCGGACAAGATAGTTGACTTACTTCGCTTAATTGCTTTTCAAATAGGCAAAGAAGTATCGTTAGCTGAGTTGGCGAGTAATTTAGCATTAAATAGGGAAACAGTAGAGCGGTATTTAGATTTGTTAGAAAAAGTGTTTGTGATTTTCCGCGTCAGTGGATTTTCCAGAAACCTGCGAAAAGAAGTTGTTAAAAACCATCGTTATTATTTTTATGATAATGGTGTGCGCAATGCTTTGATTCAAAACTTCAACACCCTCAATTTGCGTGATGACGTGGGTCAATTGTGGGAAAATTACTTAGTCAGCGAACGAATGAAAACCAATCACTACCACGGTTATCTGGTCAACAGTTACTTTTGGCGAACCTATGATCAAAAAGAAATTGACTTGATTGAGGAAGCTGGTGGCCAACTATACGGTTATGAGTTTAAATGGAAACAAACTAAACTTAAACAAAGTACGGTTGAAGAGTTTACCAAAGCTTATCCAAAGTCTTCAGTGCAAAATGTGACATCAGAAAATTTTGATAGTTTTCTAATGTGACGCTAACACTTCCACATCCACACCAGCTCATTGCCGATATACTCGACCTTTTCAACACTTTTGCTGATGACTTGCGTGGTTTGAGTTACAACTTAGCAGTGTAATGATTGCACAAGTCGGCATTGCTACATCTGGTGGCAATATGTTTAAGCAGTAAACATGCCTGACGCTTTGGGATGACTTAGCCCACCTCTGGTGAAAATGCTACATTTCTCAAGCGGTTTTTCTAACCTTACTCCTTATACACCTTCACACTATTAGAAACGGCAGATTTTTGGACAGCCCACATATACATAAAGAGAGTCACACTGCCTATATAGGTCACTACAGTAGGTAGGGGTGTTGGGAGGCTAGGAGGTTGCAGGCGTGTAATGGTTGCACGAGGGGTAGTGGTTAAAAAGGATTTGGAGTCCCGAGAGTGTCTTAGCGTGAGTAAAGCCGTGCTGCTGCCTAGTTACGTCAATCAGAAATTATTGTTTCAGAAAGGCTATCACTTCCTCAGGAGTATCTGCAAAGGCAACCATTTCACTTATTTTTTTAGGTAGAAAACCATCAGCCTCCATTTTAGTAAGCTGGCTTTTCAAGCCATCATAAAAATTGTCAGTGTTTAGGAAAACAATGGGTTTGTTATAAATACCATGCTTTTTTAGCTCTAACAGCTCGGTTGCCTCGTCAAGAGTTCCAATGCCACCAACCATCACGATAGCAGCATCAGAACGGTCAGCCATAATTTTCTTACGTTCTGGTAAATCACTAGCAATTATCATTTCGCTTGCGTTCTTTCTTCTCGAGTCTTTTAAGAGTTCCATGGTTATACCAATAACTGTCCCACCAGCACCTTGTACGGCATCTGCCATGATTTTCATCAGTCCTTTATCAGAACCACCATATACGAAGCCAATACCAGCTTTAGCGATTAACTCACCCAGCTCTCTTGCTGGGCTAGAGTATTTTTCTTCTAAGTCGCTGGCAGATAAAAAGACGCAAACGTTTTTCATTTAATCAGCCCTTTCTTGTACAGGTCATCAAATATCAAATGGTCAACAGGGGATGTCTCAAGTTTCCTAGAGTAATCGAAAAAATCAACTTTTTCAATTTCTGCTGCTGGCGATAGCACGCCCTCATAATCGGCGGTATAACAGGTCATCCTAACAATAGTTCCTTCTGGTTTACCATGTGCTTGGGCTTCAAATACGCCGTATTTTTTGATTGTGGTCTGGATTAAATCAACCGTTAGCTCTTCTTTAACTTCCCTGACTAATGCTTGATGGTCTGACTCACCCCCTTCACGCTTTCCTCCTGGGATGTACCAAGTGTCTTTGCCTTTGCTGAGTGTAACTAAAATCTTGTTATTTTGGACATGGATATAGGCTAACTTATCAATATAGTTTTTCATCATATTTGCATTTTACACTGCAACCTATGATGAGTAAAAGACCAAACAAAAACCGTTTTTTACTTCATGTAATCATTACACGCAGCTAAAAAGTACACAAAGACAGACCTGTCTTGATATACTTAGAGTATGTCAATCAAATCAGGTCGTGGTCGACCTACCAAATATACTACCTCAAGTAGCAGGCTTGTCAGAAAATACACAAATGACTGCCTTGAAAAAGGCATTTTCCCCACGTTTGAGGGGTTAGCTACCTATTTGGGCGTTGGGACACGTACCTTGTATGACTGGGAACTCGAGCATCCTGATTTTTCGCAGACGATGGAGAAGATACGAGATACCCAGAAGGAGCTACTCATTACCAATGGCCTAACTGGTAGCTACAACACCCGCTTTGCCATGTTTCTTCTCAAGGCTAACCACGGTATGAGTGAGAAAGACCCGCTCATTTCAGCTACCCAGAACAGTTACATGAACATCTCGCCTGATTTACTAGCTGATGCTCTGGAGCTAATGCACGGTCGGGAGACAGAGTAGTTTTTTTCATAATGTTGGTGTATTATCGCTCTCAGACATAACTAGCCAGTTTCCCAAGCGTCAGCTTGCTCATACTCTCACGAAAGATGAAACTGAAATTGGAAATAGATGCAATAGGTCGCTTGGAGCGGAGGACAAACCCGAGCAAGAAGCGTTAAAGGCCAAGTCAGCATTGCTGTGAAACCACCGAAGTAATAACTTCTGGTGGTTTTTTGTACTTCCAGAGTGGAAACAGCAACTTACATGGCTACACTCACGGTCAATCAAGCAAGACGAGTTTTAGGTAAAGATGCTCAGGGGGCATCTGATGAGGAACTGGAACGTGATATTGAAGCTGCTGCACTCTTTTTCAACCTGTTCACCGAGTTTCGCACTAAAAACCGCAAATCCCTAGCTAAAACGCCTCTAAAGTGCCATAATACGGCACTATATGGAAACAAATAAGCGAGCTATCATCTATACTCGTGTTTCTGACCCTTCCCAAGTCGATAATAATAGCCTCGAAACCCAAGAAAAAATCTGCAAGGACTTTATCAAATCCAAAGGCTATGAGTTGGTCAAGGTTTTCCGTGAGGAAGGTGAGTCTGCCAAACACGTTGCCACTCGCACTCAACTCACCGAGCTAATTAAGTTCTGTGCCAACAAGAAAAACAACATTACTTATCTGGTAGTGTATAAAATGGACAGATTGTCTCGTAGTTTACCTGATGGCTTGCAGCTTCTAGCACAACTTGCCACTTATGGAGTAATGCTCTGTTCAGCAACTGAACAGTTTGGAGCAGATGCAGCGGGGACGTTTCTTAAAAATGTGTTGATGGCTGCTGCTCAATACGACAATGAAACTAAGGCAGAGAAGGTCAAAGACAATATGCAGAAGGTGTTTCGAGATGGTCTGTGGCCGTTTAAGTGTCCGATTGGTTATCAGCGACCATTTCGCAGTAAAGAAGAAAACAAAGGACTTGCACCTATCCCACATCCAGAGCTTGCACCAATTGTTTCCCGCATGTTTACCAATGCTGCTACTGGGATTTATAACAAAAGCCAACTAGCCCGCATGATGAACTTGGAAGGGTTTGGCGATTATTACAGAGTGGAAGCTGACCATAAAATAGTTCACGGCATACTGTCCAAGACCTTTTACTACGGCAACATGTACGCCAAGAAATGGGATGAGTATGCTATTGGGCAACATGAACCCTTGACCGATGAAAGAACCTGGCAGAAAGCGTATCATTGCCTCATCCTGAAAAAGAAAAACTACCAGTACCAAGACGAAGAGCTGTACCCACTTAAAGGGACGCTCAAGTGTGAAGCGTGTGGGCATCCACTCACCACCTCACCCTCACGAGGTAATGGTGGCGTAGTGCCGTACTATGAGTGTCGAAAAAAGGGTTGTAAGAGCGTGAGACTTAACGCTAATGATACGCACAAGCAGTTTGCAACTATATTGGAACAGGTTAAGCCAACTAAGCGAGTGATGACCTTGTTTCAGCACATGGTGTTTACCAACTGGGACAGTGTTATTGAGCAAACCAGGCAAGAGGTAGACAATTACGACCAACGTATCCAAGCACTAAAAGAAGAACTCAAAAGCATCCGCAAAGCCAAGGATGATGGGCTGTACACATTAGAGCAAGCCAAAGCGGAAGCTGAGGAAGCTCAACAAAAATTAACTATCCTTGAGATTGAACGCAATGACATACGCATTGAACAGTACAGCACTGAGGTAGTGAAAGAGTTTTCTGAACGGTTTATGCGTAACCTACCACTACTTTGGGACAACCTAGACCTACCCAAGAGACAAGCACTACTAAGCAAAGTATTTCAGGGCAATATCATTGCAGGGAAAGACAAAATTATCCGAACCAGTAAATTATCCCCATCCTTCGAGCTAATCCAGTCACTTGCTGAGGAAAAAGGTGAAAATGTGACGCTACGGGGAATCGAACCCCGATTATTGGGATGAGAACCCAACGTCCTAGCCATTAGACGATAGCGCCAGATAGGTGAGGCAAGGAGGCAATTAAGATATTATATCAAAGATCAACATTGCCATCAGCTAGAGTTTTCATATATGATGAGCTCGTGCACAAACACAACAACCCTGCCAAAAGCTCGTTCCGCTCGCATTTAGGCGGGCAAGCTGGTCAGGTGGGCTTAATCATCATTCTCACCATGACGGTTTTACTGACCGTTGGTCTATCGGTGGCTAGCCGCAGTAGTCAGGAGTTGAGTTTTTCCACCGCCGAAAAAGAGGCAAATCGTGTCTTTTCCGCCGCCGAGAGTGGCATCGAAGCCGCCCTGTCACAGCTCAATGCCGGACAAACAGTAGGTGGGCCGCTCACTGGCTTTAATGGTATTGATGCTGAATACAAAGGTAGTGAGAGTGATATTTTAGAAAGCAAAATATTTGAAGGCGTGGCGGTAAAAGTAGATTTAACTGGTGCAGAGAATGGTGATATTCTGCGTCTTGATTGGTCCAAAGAAAGCAATTGTGCTACGGCCGCTCCAGCTTCGCTCATCGTCTCCATTTTTTATGATCAAGCTGGCATCACTCGCGTCCGGCATTTAGCTTATGCCGCTTGTGATCATGGAGATGGCTTTACCTTGGGCGATGCTGGCAGTAGCCCTTACTATCGCAGTGCCAACATTCCCCTAGCCACTAATGATTTGTTCGCTCATATTAAAACTATCTACAACGATAGTCACTTGAGAATTTCTGCCAGCGGCTGGGTGGCGCCTACCCAAAGTTACCGCGTCACCGCTAAGGCTCAAAATACCGTTGGCAACGAAAGCAAAATTATTGCCGTCGATCAGACCTTAAAAACTACACCCAGTATCGCCGATTATGCCTTATTAAGCGGTAGTACTCTAGTTAAGTAATAAAAATGCAATTACCAATTTACCAATTAACTAATTCACCGATAAACTAAGTTTATGCCCAGCACTGCCCTCGACATTGGTTCCTACAGTATTAAAGCCATCAGCGCTCATCCTGGCCTAAAACCTAAAATTGAGAAAGTAGTAGAAATTTTTAATCCTGAGGGTTTAGCTTTACCCAACGATGATGCCCAAATGGAGAAACTAGCCAATTTACTCAAAAATCTTTTTACCGATCATAAGCTATCGGGCAATGACGTGCGCTTAGCTCTGCCCGAAAGTGTCATTTCCAGCAAAATCATCAACATGCCTCACTTGTCTGATGCTGAGTTGGCCTCTGCTATTCCTTGGCAAGCTGAGCAATATATTCCCATCCCGCCAGAGGAATTGGCCCTAGAATACAAAGTATTATTTCGTCCAGAAAAGAAAAGTGAAGAGCAGATGCGCGTCTTGTTGATTGGCGCTAGGAAAAATTTACTCAATAATTTTATTAGTGTTTTTAATTATTTGGGCATCGAGCCGACGGTGCTAGAAACCCAAACCTTGTCGCTAGTTCGTTCTTTGCAATTTACAGCCACTGATCCTAGTACCTTCATCATTCACTTGGGTGCTAATTCCCTGCTACTAACCGTAGTCCATCAAGGAGAGCTATCGTTAATTTTCAATCACATGAGTGGCTCGCAAATCCTCAATCGCGCCCTAGAGCAAAACTTGGGCTTAAGCAAAGAGCAAGCCGAACAGTACAAGCGCCAATACGGTCTTAATCCTCAAGAATTTCAAGGTAAAGTCGCCGCCGCCCTCCAGCCAGCCCTCAAAGTGTTACTTGAGGCCATCCAGAAAGCCATCCGCTTCTTCGCCAGCCAACATCCACAAAATAGTATCCAGCGCGTGGTCTTGTCTGGCGGCGGCGCGCAATTGCCCGGGCTAATCGAATATATGAGTTCTCAGTTGGCCAGCGAAACCCTGATCGCCAGTCCTTTTGCCAGCTGTTCCGGCAATATTCCCGAGGGCAACCACGCCGCCATGTCTATTTGTATTGGTTTACTCAACAGAGAGCTGTAAATGCCAGAAATAAATTTCGTCAGCCATCAAGCTAAAAAATTAAGCACCCAGCAAAAAAAGGATCAGCTATATTTTCGCTATGCGTTGGGCGTTTTCGTGTTTATTTTAGGTGTTTTTTTACTCAGTTTAATCGTTTTTGTTTACGTTAAAAGCCAATTGGATAATTCTTTAAAACAAGAGAAACAACTAGAAAATTTGATTTTAGGTCAAGAAAATATCGAAAAATCTTTACTCATTAGTAATGCTAAGCTAGAAGTGCTAGTTACTTTATTTAAAGATCGTTTTGATAAACAAGCCGCCATGAGCTTTTTCTCCAATTTATTTGGCGAACAAGTGTTAATTAAAGACATGAATTATGAAGCGGAAGATAAGATTTTATCTTTGAGTTTAAATTGCAAATCAGTCTTTGAGTTGGAAAGAGTGCTAAATCTACTCAGTAGTCCAGAGGTGTCTGCTCGTTTTGGCCAAGTGAATAAAAGCCAGTTAAAACGAGATAGCGCCGGTAAGTACAACCTAACCCTAACTATTAATTTGATCTCTAATAATGCTAAAAAATAAAGCAGAAGGCAAAATTCAAAGCAACTGGCGCTATTTACTGAATACTCGCAAGTATTTTGTTTTATTCCTAGCAGTGCTGGGGCTGTCTCTGGCCACCGCCCTATTTGCCGTCTGGCCCCAGTGGCAAGGTAGCTATCAAAACTACCAAAAGATCCAAGTGAGTAAAAAAAGGCTAGCTACGTTGCGGCAAAAAACTGCCCAGTTAGATGAGGCTAAAGCCAGCGAGATTATTAGTAAAATTACCCAGATTGATTTACTCTTACCCTCACAAAAACCACTCCAACAATTGCTGTCAGCTTTGCAAATTATGCAAGAGCGGCACAAAGTAGTGCTGTCTGATGTTTCTTTGGCGCCAGGTGAGATTGGTCAAGCTAGCGGCGGTACACAAAGTAAAAATTTAGGTTATGAGCAAATTGACTTGAAATTAAAAGCCACTGGCAGTTTGGCTCAAGTGAATAGTTTTCTTCAAGCGGTAGAAAATTTTAGTCCTTTGACTACTATTAATAAAATTGAGCTTAATGAAAAAAGAAAAACTACCGCCGATCAAACCTTGATTTCCTTTGAGGCTGATTTAAGTTTAAGCACTTTTTATTTCCAAAAAAACATTGTGAGTAAAGTCGATAGCAAACTACCTGTCGATAGTAGTAACAAATATCAGGAAGTTTTGGCTAAATTAGATAGCTTCTTTTATCCCAACTATCAAGAACCTCAGTTTACCCTAGGTGGCAAAGAAGATTTATTTCAGGTACCTGCGCAGTGAAGCGGCTGACTTGCTCAATTGTGATTTTTCCTCCCAAGAAAGTTTAACTTCTAAAATTTCTGTTACTCCATGACGGCCAATGATGCAGGGTACGCTCAAAGCCACTCCGCTCAAACCATACTGACCATGTAAAGGCACCGACACTGGCAAAACCACTCCGGAGTCTTCAAAAATATTTTTCACCATAAAAGCCAAGGCAGTGGCGATGGCATAATAAGTAGCACCTTTAGCTTTAATAATCTTGTCGGCCGCCCCTTTACTTTGTTGGTAAGCCCTCTGGGCTTTAGCTTCAGAGTAACGAGGAAGTGAGCTTAGGTTTTGTCCACCTACACTAGCGGTACTCAAGACTGGAAAAGAGCTGTCGCCATGTTCGCCCAAGATATAGGCATGAATGCTTTTGGGATTGAGCCCCAGCATATTACCTAAATGGAAGCGTAAACGAGAGCTGTCTAAAACAGTACCGGAGCCAAAAATTTGCCCTTTAGGCAGACCGGCTATCTGGTAGGCTTTATAAGTTAAAATATCCACTGGATTGGAGACAATGATGTAGACTGCCTGGGGCGCATATCTCACTGCCTGGGAAATAATATCTTCAATGATGGCTACATTGTGCTCAGCTAAATCCAGACGACTTTCGCCAGGAGCCTGAGCTACCCCAGCCACCACGATCACGATATCACTATCGGCTAAATCTTGATAATCGTCAGTAATTTTTACCCGACTATAAGCAGTAAAAAACAAGCCATGCTCTAAATCTAATTTTTCACCCAGTAATTTGCTTTTATCTCGAGACAGGAGGACAATTTCGTTAGCCAAGCCTTGGAGAAAAATAGCATAGGCGGCAGTCATGCCCACTCGGCCACAGCCGATGATGGCTACTTTATTGTTATCGAAGGTCATGAAACTAGTTTACTAGTTTACTTAGTGAACGGCAAGATATCTTCCTTGCTCAATACGTGTGATTCAGAGCAAAAACGAACCATAGCCACACTTGGTTTGTGAGAAAAACCCACATATTCAATAATTTTACCTTTTTGCTGAGATTTTTTGATAGCAGGAGCCAAGTCGGTATCTGAAGAAACTAAAATAATTCGATCACAAAGATTTTCATAAGCTGCCACCAGCATATCAACTGCAATTTGTACATCAACTCCTTTTTCATGAAATACTCCATCAGACTTAAGCAAATAACCCAATGAGTAATGAACATGGTGTTTTTTTAAAACTGTAAACAATTTTTGTTGGTCGGCTAATAATTTATTGGTGTGCATTGTCCCATCTTGTCGCACTCTTCCTATGTAATAGGAAGCATTAATTATTTTTCCTGTGCCACCTAAAAACTTGACAAAATTACCAAAGTTGAATTTAAGAAGATTGTGGATTTTTAAATCTTTAAGCTTGAAATAAAAATTACTGCCATCAATTAAAACCAAGCAACGCTGAGACATATATACTAAAAATTCTAAAACAAACCCCTGCAAACAGCTTTCGCTCTCACAGGGGGGTTAAGTAAGCTAGATACTAACAAAGATGTCTGGAAAAGTCAAGTGCTTTAAAATCATCAATCAACCAGCTTCACATTCACTTTCACACTGTCTTTTACCGCTCTCACCTTAGCGATAGCGCGAATAGAATTGATGACACTGCCTTTTTTACCGATCACTCGAGCCATGTCTTCCGGATTAACCGTAATTAAATACTCAAAAATACCATTTTCTTCTTTTTCTTCTACTTTCACATCTTCGGGAAATTGTACCAAATGAATTAATAGGTACTCGAGGAGATTTTTCATAATTGGTCGGTTGGTCTACTAGTCGACTAGTAGACTAGTTATTTAATTTAGTAGTAAATCTCTTAAACAAAGCCACTACGGTGGCGGTGGGCTGAGCACCTTTTTTGAGCCAGTTTTGGTATTGGGTCACATCAATTTCTAAAACCTTGGGGTTTTGCACTGGCATATAGTGACCCAAACTAGCCACCGACTTACCATCGCGCTTATCGCGGGCCTCATTGACCACGATCCGATAATGCGGTTGTCTATTTTTACCCAAACGAGCTAATTTAATTTTCAACATAGGTGGTAGATTCTATCATTCTTTTAGCCATTTTGGAAGAGCTTCTCGGGCGGCAGCTTGTTGAGCCGATTGTTTATTGCGCCCCACGCCCTTAGCCACTACTTGGCCATCAACGCTCACTTGAATGGTAAAAGTTTTATCATGGTCTGGTCCCACGGCGCTGATGACTTCATAAACTGGAGCTGGCAAACCTTTGGCTTGCACTGATTCTTGCAATAAAGACTTAGCATCTTTATACAATTTTTCAGCTTTAATTTGCTCGAATTTAGTAAATAAGTTCTTGGTCAAAAAATTTTTCACTACTTGATAGCCTTGATCTAAATACAATGCACCCAGCAAAGCCTCCATACTGTCGGCTAAAATACTGGTATTTTGGCGGCCACCAGTCGCTTCTTCTCCTCGACTCATGAACAATTTATCACCCAAAGCCAATTGTGTAGCTAGATCAGCTAAAGTTTCTGTCCGTACTAAAGCACTACGATAGGCTGTTAGCTGACCTTCGGGCTCGTGGGATAATTTAGCAAATAAAAATTCAGTGGTCACTAGCTCCAGCACCGCATCACCTAAAAACTCCAAACGTTCATTATGTTCTGAAGAGTCGGACAAATTCTCGTTCAAAGCACTACGATGAGTTAGAGCAGTGCTTAATAAAGCTTGATTTTTAAAACTAGTGAAAATGTCTGACATAAATTAACCTAAATCCATTTCTTCTTGAAAAAAAGCTAATAGCTCAGCCACAGTAGACTTATCAGGATCTTCAGCCAAATCGGCTAAAAAGCTAGACAAAGCTTCATTTTCTAAATTGAGATTTAGTTCGGCAGCCGTACTCATGATCACTCGAGGCAATTCGGTGCCTAAATCTAGGAGTAAGTCTTCTTCCAAATGTTCGTGCAAGTCAATCTCCTCTACATCAAGACCGGTGTAGTCAGACAAGACTTGTTTGATAGTATTTAAAATCTGATCTTTATTGCTCATGGGCTACCTTTTGTTCGGGAAGCAAAATTTTCCCCAAGACGCCATTGACAAATTTAGGCGAAGCTTCGGTACCAAATTCTTTAGCTAGCTCAATCCCTTCGTTAATTAATACTTTAACTGGCGTGTCTTTTTCTAAAGCTTCAAAGCAAATCAGCCTCAAAACTGCCAAATCAACTTGATTCATGTCGGCGATAGCTCTCTCTGGAGCCACAGCTTTAATTTGTTCATCGATCTCAGGTGCTCGCTCTAAAATCTGCAACACCAACGGATCGACATTTTGATTTAACAACCTTTTATCAGTGCTGACAATAAGCGCGTTAAAAGAACGAGCAAAGAGCTGTTGTAACAGCTCTACTCTTTTTTGATGCCGTGGATCGAAAAACTTACGACCGGACATTAATTATTTGCTAATAAACTTCTTTAAAGCCGCCACGAAAGACCTTTTATGCAAAGGAGCGGTAGCCTTAGGATTTTTACTCAGCAAGTGGGGCGTGTTGCCCTTTCTTCGTTTGCCTCTTTCGGCTCTGGTGACCTTATTTTTTGGTAATGCACCCATAAGGTATGATTTTATATCAAGTTTTCCTATTTTGCCAGCATGGAAATTAAGGTAGAATAAAAGGGTGAAAAAAAGATTTGTTCAAATTTTTTTTAGTCTGATGTTTTTCTTTTTGGCGCTTCCTCAAATTAGTTATGCCATCACTCCAGAAGAATATTTTACACAAAGGGAGGAAGGGAATTGTTTCAGTGATCCAGCAAGTTGTAATTGTTTATTTGTCTTAAAACCAGAGGGAAGTAATTCCCTAGATGAAATTTATGAGGTAAAGGGAGGAAATAAAAACAATTTAATGGGTAGTGTAGTAACAGAACTATCTCCGTACTCCAAAATAGAATTTTCAGTGTTTGTAGCAGTTGATGATTCTAGGAAAAAGGACGATTGTTTTTATGTTGAACACAGTTATTTTGATAGAGCTAAGGTGGCTAGTGATAGGTTAGATTGTTTAGCTGGAGCCTTTACCGGTCCTCTTAAAAATTTGCCCAAAAAATGTGATTTGAATTCTTTTATGAATGGATTGGAAGATCAGTTTCGTGTTGGTTTTACCCCAATAGATGACTTTTTCGGATGGTTTGAGACGGCTTTCGATATAGTTGGCGCAACAAACAAAGATTGGAATGAGGTTCAAAGATCCAGGAGTGATGATAATAAGTGTGATAATTGGCACACTTACAAAAGCAATGGTGATGATAGAGCCTATTTTTATGGTGAAAACTGGCATAGTTATCATTCTGTCGAGGATAGATTAATTAGCTTGAGTGTAATTGGTAACGTGGGTAGTGGTTCTGATGAATATTATTGCGGGATTTTAACTCATAGCGGAGAAGGTGAGGGCGCTATTGGCGCCCCAGAAGAATATGATATTTGTAAATCAAACTTAGGCAAAGGTAGTGATTACTCTAAACAATGTACTGATTGTTATAGAGGTGTCACTTTAGGAAACAACCAGCGCGGCATGTGGACATCTGTCGGCTGTATCTCTATCGAAAACGCCGGCACCGACATCATCAAATTCCTGATTTCCCTGGGCATCGGTATCGCCGGCGGCATTGCCTTACTCAGCTTCTTATACGCCGCCTTCCTGCTCTCTGTCTCTCAGGGTGAGCCACAAAAAGTAAGTAAGGCCAAAGAGATCATGACGGCCGCTATTGTTGGTTTGTTGTTTATTATTTTCTCGGTGACTATCCTCCAGTTCATTGGGGCGGATATTTTAAAAATACCGGGGTTTGGGGAGTAATATGAAAAAAATGGGAAAGATATTTGTTTTATCAGCTGTATTTTTATTTTTATTCCTAATTAATCATGGTTTGGCTCTTGCTGCTGATCCATGTCCTGCTGCTTATTACACAGACGGGGTCATATCACAAAAATGCACCCTAGCGGAGCTTTTTTCTAGCACTGACAACGGCTCTTCCTGCGAACATACCTATTACCAAAATGGCCAAGAAATGACAGCTAATTATTTTTGTTGTGATGGTCAGTCAGAGAAATTATACTCTGAAGATAGAGTACACTACGAATGTGCAAACTTTCCAGACTGCTCCAATGAGACTCAAGATTTAAATGATTGTAATAGTGGTTTCCTAAGTAATGCTTATCGATGTAGGAGAGGAATAAACTCTTATTATTGTTGCAACTCCGGGTTGTATCTAACCAATGGCTTGTGTTGCCCTGCTGGGCAAGTGGGTAACAACGGTTCTTGTTCTACTCTCACTCAGCCCGATACCGACACCGACGACACCACCAGCCCTGGTTTCGAAAACAAAGATGCCTTTAATCCTCTCACCAAAACCAAGCTCAACGAGCTCAACCCCTTAGCCGTCATGAAATCTGACCAAGCAGAAACGCTCTCTACTCCCGGCGGCATTTTATCCAGAGTTCTAGACTTCGCCTTCCCGCTAGCTGGCTTTATTTTATTTGTGATGATTGTCTGGGGAGGCTTTGAAATGATTAAAGGAGCGACGGCTAAAAAGATGGATGCGGGCAAGCAAAGAATCACCGCCGCCATCATGGGCTTCATCATGCTCTTTATTAGCTACTGGCTAATCCAAGTAGTATTTACTATTTTGGGAGTGAAGCAGAGTATCTTTGGCTAAGGTCACTTCCCAAACCTCCTCTGCCTACTAGCAAACTCTGCCAGCGCTTCATCAAATTTTTCTTGGCTAAATTCCGGAAAATAAAAATCGGGAAAATAATATTCACTATATTCACTTTGCCACATCAAAAAGCCAGAAATTCTCTGTTCGCCACCAGGGCGGATCACCAAATCAGGATCAGGCAAATCATGAGTGTCTAAATTTTGAGCAATTAATTTTTTATCAATATCTTTAACAGCTATTTTTTTGTCTAATAAATCTTGCCCGATTTTTTGACAAGCTCGTACCAGCTCATCTCTACCACCATAGCTCATGGCCAAAGTCACAGTAATAGTTTGATTATCTTTAGTTTTGGCTTTACCTTTTAAAATTCTCTCTTGGATATCAGGAGCAAAATCACTGAGGCGACCGATCATGTTAAATTTCACCTTTTTTTTATTTAACTTATCTATTTGTTGATCAAAAAAACCTCTAAACAAGTTCATTAGTCCCTCCACTTCTTGTTTATCTCTTTGCCAGTTTTCGGTAGAAAAAATCCAAAAAGTTAAATATTTCACCCCGCGCAAAATGGCTTGGTCAATTAAGTCTGCAAAAACTTCGTTTACTGCTTTTTGATGTCCCCAGAAAGCTGGTTTGCCTTGGGCTTTGGCCCAGCGGCGGTTGCCGTCACAAATGATAGCGATGTGTTGGGGAAAGTGGCTCATAGTTTGCTTTCTGTTAATTTTACCCAGGGCGCGAAAGCAAATTCTTGATAATCAAGGGTTTTTACCCAGCGGTAATCAGCTATCTCATCAGGATTCAAGTTTAATTTTCCAGAAAAATTGCCCACTACCAAATGATTAATTTCATTTTCCGACCAATTTTGGTTATACACTGCGTGATATTCGTAAGCATGAGTTTCCTGTAAATTCTTTACTTGTTTGATATCCAAACCTAATTCAAAAGGCAGGCGCCTAATCGACGCTTCAATAATTGTTTCGTGGGGATAATGAGGGTGGGTGGAGCAGGCCAAATCCCAATATAAGGGCCAGAGCGGTTTTTTCTTGCTTCTTTGAGTGATTAAAATTTGCCCCTGCTGATTTTGCAAAGAAACAGTTAGAGCTCGATGTAAGACGCCCGGGCCTTGATGAGCCTTAATTTTATCGATCGGACTCAGGGTTTGATCTTGAGAGTTAACTTGGATGATGATTTCGGAGGTCATAGTTAAAACAAATGCTTTGTTAATTCCTGCGGCCCAGCGCCCACTTGGGCTAATAAAGTTTTTTTCACTAAAGATAATTTCTGCAATCGAGCGTTGACTTGCTGCTCAAATTTAGGCAAAGTCAGCACGTGGACATTGAAGCCAGTATTGATAGTGAAATAAGCCTCAATCCCTTCTTGCCGCATTTTTCTCACCGCGTGCATCACTTGCAATGACCCGGGGTACCACATCAAAAGATAAGGTTGGCTAGTCATTAAAATGCTGTGAAATTCCAAACACTCAGCTTCTACTAATTCTCCTAATTGAGTAAATTTTTTACTCAATAAATATTTTTTGGCCAGCTTAATTTTAGCTTTAATATTTTCTTGTCTGACGGCAAAAAACGGGCTAGACTGAGCTGACTCATGCCCTGCTGTCGAAGAAATTTCTTTTTTACCTTCATCCACCACCGCGATTACATCTCGAATGTCCCAATGATTTTTAGGAAACAGACTATGAGAGTAAGAGCTCTCGGAACTTTCACCATCTTTCCATTCTACAAAACCTGAGGCCGCACAACGGCAAGCTGTGCCAGAGCCTTGGCGCGTCAAAATACTCAGCTCTTGGGCGGACAAGTTTAAGCCCAAAGCTTTACTCGCCGCAAAAGTGAGAGCGGCAAAGCCGGAGCCGGAGCTAGAAAGACCAGTGCTTTTGGGGAAAGAATTTTGCGAAATTACTTTAGCCCTAAGATCGCTGTGAGCTAATTGCCTGATCCGATCCAAATGCTTAATAGCTCGGCTGGCCTCCTCCCGATCTTCTTCACCGGCAATAATTACTTGGTCTTTTTTATATTGAGGGTCAAACTCTACGGTAGTAATAGTATCGAGGCCATCTAAAATAATGGACACACTGCCATTTTCCGGCAAACGTAAAATTTCGTCCTTTTTGCCCCAGTATTTGATGAGGGCAATATCGCTGGAGGCTTTAAAAGTTATTTTGGGCATTTTCTATTTTTGCGCCAGGGGCGTTTAATTTTACCAGCATGATTTGTCCGCCAACCTGGGTTATAGCCTGCTCAATTGATTTTGACTGATCTTTTTTATCATAAACCGCCAACATACAATCACCACCGCCAGCGCCAGAAAGTTTAGCCCCCAAAGCCCCAGCCGATAAACTAGCTTGAGTGAGATTTTCTAATTCTTTGCTACTCACTCCCAGATTTTTTAATAATTGGTGATTAGCAGTCATCAACTCCCCCAAACTTGCAAAATCTCGATTTGATAAAGCTAATTTGGCTCGCTCAACTAACTGACTAATTTTGGAAAAATTATTTTTTAAATCTGGGTTTTCCTCCATTCTTTTGGCCAAATCTTTGACAATAGTGGCGGTATCAGCTTTAATGCCAGTGTAGCCTACTAATATAGGTAAATTTTTAACCGGTATTTTTTTCACAATTTTAGCTGGCATTACATAATAAATCGTCCCGCCCCAAATAGCCGCCGCTAAATCAAAACCTGAGCCTACACCCTGAATTTCTAAAATAGTTTGGTAGCATAAAGTGAACAGTTGTTTTTTACTAAGCCTGATTTCAAATAATTTAGCCAGTGCCAAGGCCAGCGCCACCGTCACCGCGCTACTAGAACCAAAGCCAAATTGCGTCGAAAAATCGTTGTGAGTATTAATTTCCAGGCCAGTAGTTAAGCCAAATTTTTCTCTAAAATTTTTTATTAAAATTTCCACAAATTTTACTTCTTTAGCCAACTCGCCTTGACCTAGCTGCTTGATTTCTTTTTGATAATTTTTTATTTTTAGGTCTGGAGAATTTAAAATTATTTTAGGAGTAGTAATGGTTTTTACCGTTACGTAAATTCTTTGATTAACAGCTGTGACTAGACAAGGGTGACCATAAACTACACTATGTTCGCCCAAAAGCATTAGTTTTCCCGGAGCTGAGCAGGTTAGGTGCATAAACTGATGATCATCCCAGAGCCAGATTTCACTCCACCGGCTCCAGTAATTTTGGCTACCACGCCCTTTTTTGATAATTGTTTAATTATTTCTTTAGCTTTTTTACCTACCACGCCAATTTTTTCCAATAATTTTTGATTTTGGGAAATTAATTTTAAATCGAAATTATTAATTATTGCTTCTGAAATTTGACCTATCGCCTGCAAATATTTTTGCATGCGTCCGGCGAATGCCGGATTTTCCATTTTTTTAGCCACTAACTCCACCATGTCTTTGGTAGTTTCTAGCGGCTGACCAGAGTTAATCAATTCAATTTTATAGTTAGCTAAAAAATTATTTTTTAACTTGGTGATTTTCATTTGCCCAGCCACTTTTTGAAATTTAATTAGACCTCCATAAACTACCGTGGCCGCATCAACGCCACTGGGATTACCGTGAGCAAACTGCTCCGACTCTTGGACCAAATCAAATAATTCTGCCTGACTAATTTTAAGTTTAAATTTACGAGCCAAGGCTTTGCAAGTAGCCGCGGCAAAAGCGGCGGATGAGCCTAGCCCAGAGCCGATAGGCAGGTTGCCAGACTCGACAAAACTAATATTAGAAATTTGCAAAGCAAATTTCTTAGCAAAAATATCTAAAATATTTAAAAATAATTTGTTATCTGTAAAACCCGTGACTAATTTTATTTCACGATATAAAGGCAGGCGCATGGCTAGAGCTGGATAGCCATAAACCACACTGTGTTCACCGGTGATGATGGCTTTACCGTAAGCTTTCATATTTTTTGCACTTTAATCCCATATTCTATTAAGCCAGCAGTTCCATCAACTGAAATTTTGCGTAAAACGCACTGCACTTTATCGCCTATCTGCAATAATTCGTGTCCCGCTCCCATCAGCTCTTTCTTGTCTTCACCCAAGTCTACTAAGACATAGCTATAAGGAGCCGCGCTGGATAAATCAGCGGCGGCCACTCTGATATAAGTGCTAGCCAACACCACTCCCGTTTTACCTAAATATTTGGCCCAATCTTGATTTTGTCTTTTATATTGTGCGGCTGTCATATTCCCAGGATGTGAACTACTGCTGTGGCCCCGCTTCCACCGACATTGTGCGCCAAAGCAAATTGATAATTTTTACTTTCTAAAATTTCGGCTAAATAGGCAATTTGTTTCACCCCCGTGGCTCCTACCGGGTGACCACAAGCTTTCAAACCACCATAGGGATTAATGATTATTTGAGAATTTTTATTATTTTTGCTAGTTTTGCCCGCCAAAGTAGCTCTGCCGCCCTCACCCTTTTTAAAAAAACCCAAATCTTCAATCGCTAAAATTTCGGCAATGGTAAAACAATCGTGCACTTTGGCCACTTGGATATCATTAGGTTTGAGCCCAGCCATTTGGTAAGCCTGAGAGGCTGCTTTTTTAGTAGCCAATAGTTCAGTTAAACTAGAGCGACCAGCTAAAGTTAAACTGTCTTGGGCGTGACCAAAAGCTAAAATTTTAGCTTTATTTTTTTTGCCAGTTGGCAGACTTT
>Ga0208958_1000313_pt1 | contig 59219 bp, 89 predicted proteins | sample RifOxyB1_FD_184032 | JGI IMG/M metagenome (GOLD analysis project Ga0208958, IMG submission 184032) | Soil microbial communities from Rifle, Colorado - Rifle Oxygen_injection B1 (SPAdes) | ecosystem: Environmental > Terrestrial > Deep subsurface > Rock core/Sediment | place: Rifle, Colorado...
AACCTATCCTTGCTATGGTCTAACATTGGCAGGCAGCCAGTAAAGCGGGCTGCCGATGTTAGACCATAGCAAGGATAGGTTGACAGCCATGTCTTTCTTATGGGATAGATTCCGCAAGGAAAACTGGTCTTGCCAGTATTTTGATGGGCGTTCAGAGACGTGTCCCATCCCGCCCTGGTTCGGGAATGCCGCCGAAAAGACCAGGAAGCCATGTGGGGCCAAGTTATCAGCCAGAGTATCGCACAGGGTTGCGTGGGCGCTTTCATGCAGATGTTCGGCGACTTCGATGCACCAAACGATTTCGAACTCACCAATTCTGATGTATTCGGTCAGGTTGTGGTGCTTGTAGTTCTGTCTCGGATAAGATTCGTCGATCAACTGGTCGATTCCAAAAGAATTGATCGACAGGATAGAGGCCAGTGAGACCAGGCTTCCAGTCCCGCAGCCCACATCTAAAAGACTCTCCGGCATTCCGTACATAGCACAAAAAGCCATGAAGTGCCGCTGGGTCCACCAGTCTGTTTTGTGTAATTCCTCCAGCCACGCCTCTTGGGATATACCATCATAAGTTGTCATCGGTATCTCATTTCGCCGATATGGTGGAAGATACCCCATCCGGGAATGTCCGAGGGCCGCCAGATGTCCGGGCCGTCCTTGCTCCTGATCCTGGCATCATATTCCAGTTCCAGTTCTCCAGGGTTCAGTTTACCTTCGGAATACCAGCCGTATGCCCGCATAAAACGGGCGTGACGAAGGTGCGGGTTGCCGGAATAAGCGTATTGCCTGTCCTTCAGATAGCGCAGGTAGTGGTGTCCATTGTGACCGACGATCTCCACATTGTTCCCAACCGCCAGGCCGCCGAGCCGCACCATGCCTACGTCTTCCCGCTGCGAGAGCATTTCGATGTACGGGGAAATGTTGAATTTCCCGGACTGGATATTCGGGGCAATCACAAACAGTCCTGGGTGGTTTTCTGCGTTCATATCATAATTGCCGGAAAGCTCCCAGTCGTCCTCCATCACCAGCACATAATCCGAGTTCTGGAAGCAGATACCCAGCCCCTTGTTCCAACCAACCCCGGTATGCGGGGAGTACCGCTGGCTGTGCCAACCGATGATCTTCTCTCCATGTCCAGACAACTCCTCGAGCAATATTTCAACATGCTCCTCACCAGAACCATCGTCGGCGATATACCAGCCTCGGTTAGGATAATCCAGGTGTTCGCACAAACCGACAACCGTCCTTTCCGCCTCGGCGGTGCGGGCATAGGTCAGTAGCAGGATGGATAGTTCAGGGTAATTCATCACGCAATAACTCCACTAGTTCTTCCCTGGTCAGTTCCCGAGCCGTATCAGAAGTATATTGGACCGCACCAAGTTCAGGGATATTGTTTCTTTGCTCCGTAGTGGGACTCAAGATGAAATACCTGCTCCCGTAAACCTGAGCATAGTGCGTTTCTTCTTCCGTCAGCAAGCACTCGTGCATCTTCTCGCCTGGGCGCATGGGTATGTGTTCCGCTGCGGTAGTTTCCCCGACTGAAAACTCAGCCAATCTCCCGATGGATAAGGCGGGCATCATCGGAATATAAATCAACCCGCTGTCAAATTCCAGGCTACTGATTACGTGGTCAATGGCCTGGCTGGGAGAGAGCCAGAAACGGGTCATTGCGGGGTCGGTGATCTTGATCGGCTCCCCGTTCTCGACCGCCCGCTTCCAGGCCTCCACCACGCTGCCGGTGCTTTCCAGGACGTTCCCATAGCGCAACAGGTGATATTGGGTCTCGAAGCCGACCCTGGCATACTCCTGGAAGGTCTTCTCCATCAGCATCTTGGTGGCCCCGTAAGCGTTCACCGGATAACAACATTTGTCCGTCGAGATGCCCAGGACGTGCTGGATACCGGCCCGATGCGCCATTTCGCAGACGGCCAGGCTCCCGTTCACGTTGACATCGTAGGTATCGATGGAGTGGTATTCGGATACCGGGATGACCTTCACGGCGGCCATGTGTAAGACCATATCGTGCCCCACCATCGCATTGTAGAGCAATTCGCTGCTGCGGATGTCACCCTGGACGAACTGCACATCCGGGTATTCCCGCCGCATTCTCTCGTGCTTGAAGGTGTCCGTGGAATAAACCGTAAGCCTGCCTGTCCACCCTTCCTGCTTGCGCCTGCGAGCCAATGCCCGACCCAGGCAGCCCGCTCCCCCGGTTACGAATAGATTTGAATCTTTGATGCTCACTGTGCCTCCTTTGACCGCTTCCTGTTTGGGTACATAATTGAGACTGCAAGGATCGGGGAAGCATCCGACATTTTACGCACGGCCCATGCGTAATACCTTACAGTCTCAATTATATACCAAAAATCAGGAGAAGATATGACATTCGTCACTTGTTTCGATGGCATGGGATGATTATACTTGTAATATAAATTGCTTAGGCAAGGAGATAGATCATGGTATGGTGGCAATGGTTACTTTTCATAGTGTTTTGCGTAGGACCCATGCTGGTGGTCTTGTTCGACGAAAGTCTTTTTGAAGACAAGCATTTCAGGTGGTTTTTCAAGATTAGTGCAGCCCTTACCGTCATGAATGGCGCACTTCATTTCGCAAGAGATGTATTGCATTGGATTTAGAAGAGATAGGATAAAGTAAAGAGCCTCCCAGCTGGGAGGCTCTTTTTATTTGGATAAGCTGGCTAGGCAGTTGCACCAGGGCCAGAAAGGTTGAAATCACTGTAAGGGCTGGGGAATGGGTAGCCACTCGTAACCCCGCCATCCTTCCAGTAAGCCTGACTCGGCAGAGCGTCGTCACCGTGTTGGAGCGGCGTGTAGACTACGTTCTGGAGCCGACCGGCGAACTGCGGGGTACGCAGGATCAAGCGGGGTTCCATCTTGGCTGTGTAGTCCAGGCACCACTGATGGGTGTCGTAGGTCCACAGGAACACGCCGCCATCACTCCAGAAGTCCGGCAGGCGGTTGGGCATCTTGGGCAGCACACTGGTGGAGTAGTCGAAATACTCCCAATACAGGGTGCGGATCGTCCCGCCACGGGCGGCGAAGGGCACGAAGTAAATGTCCGAGGAGTACCCACCCAGCGGGATGGTATCGTTGTCGGCGGTGGTCTCTTCCATGATGCAGTCGTCGATGATAACCGGAACCTTGCGCCCGTCGATCAGCAGGTACATATTGTTCCGCATGTCATCCCGGAAGCGGACAGCATCGTTCATGTTCACTTCCTGGGTGGTGCTGTCGGCGGTTCCACAACCGTCCGTGTTGTACTGGCAGGGCCAGACACGGGTCAGTTCGTAGAAGAGCGGTTCCCGCATGACGATCCGCAGGTCGAGCGGAGCCATGTTCTGCTGGACGGCTTTGCGGGTCAGGATGCGGTACATGGTCGTGATGGTGCGGACGATGGTCGGGTCTACGGTCGATGACACGTCCCGGTAGCCGAAATCCTTGATGTCCGAATAGAGCGACGGGCAAGTCTGTCCGGTGATGGCATCAACCTTGGTAGTACCAATCAGGATGTCCAGCCCCATGAACTCCTTATAGCCGCCACCATTGGAACTATTGGCCGGATTGCCGGTATAGACATTCGGGCAGATCCAACGCTGGAAAGCCACGCCGACCTCCACCATCCGCATCACAATATCGTTCCCGGCCAGCCCTGCGGCCTGGTCGCTAAGGCCCAGGTAGGCCCGCATCAGCCCGCCCATCTGGTTGACCAAGGGCGAATTGACCAGTCGCAGGTCAAGGAACTCACCGCGGTTGATGCGCTGTCCCAGGCGGTTCAGTTCCAGTTCACGGGTCTTGAATTCCTTCCGGCCAAAGATGGTCGTCTGGATACAAGTTTTGAACGGGGCTGCTTCTTCAGCCGGGTCGCAGACGGCATCTTTTTCCTGCTGGTCAGAACGCAGGAAGCCGGTGATGTAGGGGAAGAGCGGGTCGGTGTCGATGCTGGATTGGATCGGGATCATCTCGCCCAGGCTGCCGGTGATCTGGGTGTGGGTCGAGATGATGTCCTGGCTCAGGCCGCGCACGCCAAACAGCCCGCCGGGGCCGTGGACGTAAGGGCCTACCGGCGCGCCGGTAGCCTTTTGGATGGTCTGCGGGGAAGCCTGGACATAGGCATCCGCAAGGGCCTGTAAGAACCGTCCTGGATCGACGGTCGAGGGAAGATTGGGCAACATGATTGCACCTCCTAGTTATGGACCGGAAGGGGTTCCGTCCCGGTGTATTGCGAGAGCCAGCCCGCTTCGGGAGTGGCTTCGGCAAGTTTTTTGTCTTTCTGGTCTTTCTCAGGGTCGAGCACCGTGTCGTCACGCTGGCTGGCCCGTTTGCTGCTCCACGAGAAGGACTTGGCGATAGGCGGGGCGATCTTCTCAGCCAGCTTTTCGTCGATGTCCTGACTCATGTCCTTGACCAGGGCCTCCAACACCGGCACTTTCTCGGCTTCGGCTTGCAGTTTGGCGATGGTCTCCGAGAGACCTTGGATGTCAAACTCCTGGCCTACGGCCTTGATAAGCGCCTGGATGTCGATGGGAGCGGGTGCGGCGGGCAGGGTCGGGGGCACTGTGGGCGGGGTCAAATCGTTCTGTTTTTCGGCGCTCTTGACGCCCGCCTCATCAAGCTGCTCCTTGAGCACACCCGATTTCTTGAGATATTCTTCGGCCTTCTCGGAGCTTCCGAGAATGACGGCCAGATAAGCCTTGGTATCCATACCAACCTCCTTGCTGATAAGTTCCATACTGGTGAACGGATTGGCCGCCTTCTCAAGGGGCAAATCCGAAACTTCAAACATGCGGTACTTGGTGATGACCTTCGGGTTCTGCGGGTCCCGTTCCACCACAAAAGACCCGTGGCTCAGTCCGATGTCGGTCAAAGTCTGGGCCTTGAGCAGTCGGCCCGCTTCCTGGTCGGTCAGCGGGGCGCTCATGATGACAAAGCCTTCTTCGTAGGCCACAAAGTCTGTTTGATGCTCCCGGCGAGTCTGCGGGATGTGTTTGGTGATGAAAGCCGGGGCCAAGTCCATGTTGGCATTGACCCACTCCACGTATTCCTTGTGGGCCGCATCCGACAGGATTTCCCCGTCATAATCCATCCAGCGGTTCGTCGGCCATAATACGGCCCGCCACTGTCCGCTGGCATCCTTTTCGATAATGATCGAGTTGCTCTTTTGCTTGCCGATGTCGTGCTTCAAGGCGTTGGCCCGCAACTCCGGCAGGGCCTTGCGGGTCTCCGCATCCCCGGCCCTGATCTTCGTCACCGCCTCCGCCAAAGACTCCCTGGCCGTGGCCCGTTCCCTGCGGATGATCTTGTCGGCGATCCTGGCGACTCCCGATACGTTTCGGGAATCCCTGGCAAGCATGGCTTCGGCTTCGAGCAGGTCCAGGTCATCATCCAGGGCCTTATCCATCAACGGCTTGTCCACGATCTCCTGCACCCGCATCCCAAAGCCGTCCCCCACAGCTTTGATCGCATTGGCTTTTTGTTCGGGGGACATGGTGTAGTCCCAAAGGATGTTCCGCACCAGGTCTTGAACCGAGTAGGTCGCATCCCGGATCATGTCGTTCTTGTGGATGGCTTCCTTGGCGGCGTCCAATTCTTCCCAGGTACGAGCGCCGGTCACAGAATAGACCGGGGCGGAGGCAGACTCCCCGTAATAGTCCTTTTCCTTGATCTCAGGTTCATCACCTGCTTCGGCTGCGGCGATGGCCCGTTCGATCAAGGCTTCTTCTTCGTCATCCAGTTCTTCTCTCTCGGCCAGGATTTCTTTTTCTTCCTGGTCTTTCAGTATTCGGCGAGAGCGGCGGTCCTGTTCTTTCAGCCGGCTTTTTTTACTCATGGTCTGCCTTCCTTCGGGTACGTTGGCATAGAGCGCCCGCTGGAGCTTGCGGGCTTTTTCGGGGTGTCCAGGATAACACTTGACCCTGCGGCCCATACTACCATCCGGGTTCTTTTTATAAACACAGTCACCTTTGGTTTTCCAGGGCATCTCTACACCTTTGAGAAAATTATAGCACGAAAGATATGACATTTGACACTTGACATTTTCCTACTTTGCCCCTCTCGAAATAGCTTCCTGCATATCCCGTTCGAAGGTCGGCTGGTATTCTTCGGCAATGAGCCTATCGAAATCCCTGGCTTTTATGCCGGGGTGATCGACCCCGAAGGCTGTCACGAAACTCCCAAAGCGGGAGGGTCGATGGCTGATAAGCGAGCCGGGGCGGGTGGCGGAGCGGTAGCCGGATTGGAAGCGCAGGAGTCCGTAACGTTTCCTGGCTGTGATCGTATGCGGGCGAGTGCCCTGGCTGACCCGGATATAGTTGGTCGTCCCCGGCCCTTTGGGTTCCACCACCACCCGGATCGAGCGGGAGAAGATGACCGTCCTGCCCTGGAAGCTGGGTGGTTCAGACCAGCCCTCGGTCGTGCCACGGAACATCTTTTGCAAGTCCGGGATGGTCTTCGAGTGGGCCGTCTGCTTCATGGCAGCCAGGGTTGCGTTGGTATCGTAAAGGCTCTTGGGGACTTTGACGCTCATGCGGATGCGGAAGGCCATTACTTTTTTTCTTTCTTCTTGGATGAATTACGTTGGGTCTTCTGCACTTCCTCGGGCGGATTATCTATCAAGATACACTCCAAGCCCATTAGCGTAGCCGGGGAAATATCGAATTTTATTTCTGTAATGTTTACCGTATGCAAATCCAGGTCAATTTCGACAGATTGCAACTCCTCGATTTCGGCCATAAACGCTTCTATGGCTTTAGGCGGGACTTCGTACTGATCGTCATCTTTTTGTTTTTTGCCGTATTTCGTTTTGATAAGATCAATCCTGGCTTTTTCATAAGCCTTTACCTCGGGTTCCACCAAGCGCAGATTTCGCCCGATGTTATAAGCCAGCTTGACGGGCATTTTCTCACTGCTGATTTGAATTAGGGCGGCGGCGACGTTGATGATTTTATCGAGGGTTAGCTTCACGGTTTGCCTTTCTACTTGGTTTGTGTCACGATCTTGAGTAATTTTACTACGTTACTCGTTGGCACGTTGAACTCGCCCAGGGTTGTATTGATTGCAGAGAGCGCCCCGGCTGCGGCGACTAACTCCTCCTGGGTCATGTGGGCGAAATCCGGGTACGTCTGCAATTCGGCGGTAGTCGGCGCGACTGGGAACTCGTTTGCCCACATGCCGATCAGCCGGGTCAGAGTCGCCTTGTTAGTTACTTCTGTATTTGCGAGTGCCTGGATTTGTTCGAGTACCCGTGTTTGGATAATGGTAAGTGCCATGGTATCAACTCCTTTACGATGTGGCGATAAAGCCGAAATTCTCAAAATATACCAGCAACGAATTAAACTTACTGGTCACGTCGGCCAAACTTCCGTCGGCGTTAACGATGTGCGCCTGTCTCACGATGGGCGTAGCCCCCAACACGCCGATTTTTGCGGCGCTTCCATCGGCTTCTATTTCGATACCGAGCCGCCGTGCAGTATCGGTAGCCCAGAACTGTAATTTCCCCTTCCGGGTAGCATTGACCGGATCAACCCAGGGCGCAGAGATAAAAGCGACTTCCTGGCTCGTGCCATCCGTCGCCGTCTCTGCCAACATGCCCAGGCCGGGGCCGAAGCCAGCCGCCCCGCCGGTGTTGGCGGTGGAGATAATAGCTTCCAGACGGGCAACGTCCAGTATTGCCCCTGTATCGGTTGCGCGTCGTGTAACGTATAGCTGGCCGTTAAAATAACTGCCTACAATATCCGTATGACCAATAGTCACAGTATTAGTACCGTTACCCGTCGCTCCGTACCCAATGACAATTTGATTAAATTCCCCGTTTGCAAGAGCTTTTGTGTTTTGCCCAATAAAAATACTATTATATCCAGTCGTATTCGGGCTAGATCCATTGGCAATATACCGCCCGGCGTTCACTCCGATTGCTGCGTTGCTATCCCCAGAAATCAGCGAGTAAAGGGCACCAGTTCCTTGTGCACTATTGCTTCCCCCGCTAACTAGCGAGTAGAGGGCATACGACCCCATTGCGTTGTTGCTACTCCCGACGGTTAAAAATTCAAGTGCCCCAGCCCCGACGCCATTATTGTTTGCCCCGGAACTACATAGCCGTAGAGCGTTTTCCCCCCAGGCGTTATTGCCCGAACCAGTCGTTAGTGACGATAGCGCTCGCCATCCCCCACCGGTATTTCTCCCAACCGCTGACGATTTTCCGGCGTCGTTGCCAATATAGAGGCTCTGACTGTTTCCACCTCCGTGGCTAAACAATATTCCTCGCTCGTCCGCTCCGCCCCACACCGTTCCGTCCGATTTTTCAAATGTTAAAAAACCGGTTGTTTTTGTGCTATGCGCCTGTAGTTGCAACTCTATTGCGTCTGCGGTGGAATCTATCATCTGCGCCACCGTAAACGTATTCGCCACATCCCGCCCCGCCACAGTCAGCGTTTCCGGGAATGTAATCGTCATCGCCCCCGCCGCCGCCAGTGTCAGGGCGACATCGGGCAGCGTCAGCGTGGCGGATGCGCCGTTGGCAATCCCCGTACCCCCCAGGCTGGCCGCCAGGGGGAAGGTGAGCTTGGCCTGGTAGCGAGCATCCAGCAAGCCGAACGGGATTCCGGTGATTTCTTTCATGCGACCCAGGCCTCTATTTCAACCACCACCCCGGCCTGCGAAGAAGCAAAATAAAGCGTAAACCCCGCCAGGTCATTCCCGTCCGAGTGGTATTCCATCCCGGCAGGCAGGGTCAGGTAGGGTGCAGTGGGGGTTGCCACCTTCCCGGTCACGAAGGCATAGCGCACGTCGAAAACAGTCCTGCACCTGAACCGGACTTCCCTGGTGTTGGCGGGCAATGCCTGGCTGTATTCCGTATCCGCCAGGGTCAGGGTCAGGTTATAAACTGATACAGCCCCCGAGGCCCCAATATCCACCGGCCACGGGTCGGTCCCGGCATTCCCCTGATCGACTTGCCCCGAAACAACAATCGCCCCGTCGATAATGACATAGGGCGTGTGAATGTCACCGTCCAGGTCGGTCTTGAACTTGGCCCCGGATGGCGAAGTGGGGACAAAAATAACCTTGCTATCAGCCATCTAGCGCCTCAACTTATCCCCGGCATTCTGTTCGCCCTGGCTGCGGTCTACCCGTTTGGCGTCCTCTTGCAGGGTGTTCCCGCCCCGGTCTCCCACGGGTTGCTTGCTGGTGTTCGGGTCGGTTTCCTGCCAGAAATCTTCGGGAACGTCGGTCAGGATGTCTTTGGTGAATATCCCACGCCGTACCAGGTCGTTGGCAATCGCCTGGCGGGGGAAGATGCGGGAGTTGGCGGCAATGGCCGCTTCCTCCATGGCTTTAGTGCGAACGGTCTGCTTTTCGAGTTCTTCCTGTTCGTTCTTGTCGTTATAGACCATCACGGCATTGGCCGGGATGACCCCATAGTTCTTGAAGGCTTCGGTGATGCTCCGCATGTAGGTCCGTGGACCCTTGCCCGAGGACTTCTTGTTGAGCATAATGGACTGTTCGGATGAGCCGATCCCGCCGCCCGGCAGTGGGGCAAAGTCCTGGTAGTCCGCCCCGAAGGACAGGGCCAGCCCCGCAATGTACCACTGCATTTCTGTGGCAAAGTCGAAGCCATCCGGGAAGTCCGCCAGCGAGACCGTAGCCACCGAGACGGGTTTTTCCGGGTCAAGGGAAGCCAGGACGACATGCTCAATAAAGCGGGTGTAGCCCTTGTTATTGGCCTGTTCCTGGGTGCGAGCTACGGCATCCGCAATGTCGATCCTGGAGACTCCCGAAACCAGGTTGATGTCCTTGACGTTCTGCCCGCTGATCTTTTCATCCTTGAACACTTCGATGGATTTCATGATCTGGGCCAGACGGAGGGCGGTCGAGACGGCGCAGTAGCCGGTCCCGTTCATGCTCTCTTTCGGGGAGGGGAAGTCCGAAAACGGGATGACCTCATACCAGGCCATCTTGTGTTTCTTGCCTTCCCGGTCTTCGTACACCACCGGGTACTCGGCATCTCCCGTGCGAGTACATTGCCCTGCATCCATATGGGCAATGCCGACCACGGGGGCCATTGGGCCTTTGAATTTGCTGGCCGCATCCATGCCTGGGTCACGGATCAATTCCATGAACCATCCGTTATCCTGGGTACAACCATCCTGGGTTTGTTTCAGGATAAAAGGCACCCATCCGATCATATCCCCGGCGATGGCCGAAAGGAGCATGTCGGTAGCCGCCTTGACCACCGCATTCGGTCCCTGGATTTCCCAATCGTACCCGGCGTTCCGGTAGCCGTTGGAGCGGACCGCTCCGGCCAGGAAGGGTTCGGTGTTCCAGAAGCGGCGGAGTTCGATGTCCCGGTATTTGACGTTCACCCCCCAGGCCGGGATGGAATCTGCCACCGTCGCCAGTTGCAAGATCAGGGCATTGGATAAGACCGAAGAACCGCCAAGCGACAAGGCGGCTTCGGGTTGGACCTGGACCGATTCCCGCAACGCTTCGGAAGGGAACTGGTTTTCGGGGGAAAGTTGCGGAGGTCTAGCCATCGGTTTGTTCCTTCCAGAAGATGTAACCCAGGGTCTTGCCGGTCTGCTGGCCTTTCAGGTCCACTTCCTTCACCGGCTGGGCCTGGCCGATCAGGGCTTCGATGGGGTTCTTCATGCGACCCGGCCACTTGAAAATGAATTTCGCCAGACTAGAGAACCTGGGCGGTTCGGTAAAAACGAGTTTGCCTGGGGCGCAATCGTGGGCATGGATAAAAGCGTTCTGGTAGCGCACCATTTCCCCGCCGCCCTGCCCACAGCGGACACAGACCATATCCTTCTCATACTTGGCCCGGATGACGGTTTGGACTGCCCGGACTTGCAGGATCGTCCCGCACGGGCTTACCGCATCATGTCGGATGGGGTGGGATGGGACGCAGAACGGGCAGGTCAGCACGTTCCTGCCATCCTTCTTTTCGGTAAGGGGCGGTAAGGTGCGGGTCGTTACGGCAGGCGTGCTGCGCTTATGTTTCATGGGTTCTCTCCTGGTGTCATTATAGCATTTACAAGTTCAATCTGAGCAGTTCATAAGAACACATCGATGCGGACACGGCCAGGTCCACCTTGAGATGTTCGACCCGCTTGACGATCCGTATCTTGTGGTCTTCGCTATCTATTTTGGCATCCGCATTCTGGAAGTGTTCCCGCATATCCGGCTCACCCTTGTGCCAGAACCGGCGATCCCGCACCAGGTCCCGTAACTGGCTGTCCGCCAGCAAGCGGTCATTGCCCTGGTTGAATTCCTTGAACCAGGCCAGTCCTTCCTGCTTCAGGCGCATGGACATGGAGTGCAGTTGGTACGGGTCATAGCAGACCTGGATGATGTTGTATTCCTTTACCAGTCGCCGCAAGACCAGTTCCGGGCCGGGGTTTTCTTCGGTGCCGATGAAGTCGATCTTCTGTCCCGGTTTCGGCTGCCATTTCTGGGAATAGATGACCAGCACTTCATCCTTCTTCTCCGGGTGGCGGCAGCCCATGACCAGGCCGAAGGTATCATCCGAGATCGCCGCATCCATCGCAATAATATGCGGGTGACGCTTGGGTTCATAGCTGGGCCATTCCGCCTGGCTTCTCTGGCAGGCGTCGAACCAGGCCATTGGCAGGAAGGTCTCGGTGCTCGAAACCCATTGGTTGCGGTGCATCCGCAGGAATTCGTTAGGGGGAAGGATGGCCTGTTCGGAGGCGTAATAGGCTTTGGTCTGCCATGCACATCTCGGCTGGGTATTCCACAGGCAGAGCATCCGGGCGTTCTCGTTGACATATAGTTCCAGGGGTGTCGGTTCGCCCCCCGTGACCGGGTAAAGTTTGTCCGGCCAGAGCAGGTGTCCCTGCTTGACGCCCATCTCGTAAAGAGACCAGAGCAGTTTCGACTCATCCGAGAAACCGGCATAGCTCTCGATCCAGCGTTGGGATTTCCCGAACTTGGTTGGCGAGAGGGTCATCTCACTGTTCCCGGTTACGAAAACCCTTCCTTCCCGTCTCGCAATAAAAAGACCTGTCGAAACGGTTGGACACCAGACTTTTCCGCTGTATGGTTTTTCGGTCCACGAATCCTTGTGAACAGAAACAGAGAAACTTCCTCTTGAAATCGAAATGCGCCAGTATTTTTTATCGTGCGGGCGCACAGAACTTCTCCATCCCAGGCGGACGCATATCTCCTGCAAGTCATCCGCCATGCCTTTTGTCGCGCATGTGATATGAATACTTCCAGCCTCAGTTGGCTTACTGCCATCTCCGAGAATATAGCTGTGCATAAACTTTTCAAGGACACTGCGCTGACTCTCAATAATCTCACGAGGAATGCGCTTTTGCCAGGTAGTCCCAAATTTCTTGAGAATTGCCGACAATTTCGTATTGTATATTCCAAACCCATCGTGCTTATCTATTTTTACCCAGTCACCGAATATATTTTCAAGAATAGCCCTGATCTGATCGTATTTTTCTGGATGCGGTGCGCGCAGTTGGGATACTCTCACTGAACACGGGACCCCACGATAATCGCTGGTAGACCCCTCTGTAAGATAGAGACCCATGAATTCAGCCCACTGTTCCCACGGGATAAATTTCTCTCTGTGATTCTTGTTGGTGGCCTCGATCAAAACTCCCGCTGGTTGCGTGAAATTCCTTTCAACATTTTTTACGGTCAAAACTGGATGGTAATAGGAGTACGCACTATTTCTGAGACTCTCGGAAGTGACGATCCCGAAGTGAGAATATTTGTCTTTTTCTGGCTTTGTTCCCGAATAGGAATAGCGCCCAAATAAACGATGCCCTCGAGTACACCACAGGGAGAAGTTTTTGTGTTCATACACATCCATGTTCCCGCTAAACCATTCATTGAAAATATAGCGTGGGTGTTCCCAGGTAACGTTTCCATTATCGTAAACCGCAATTTCATCCATGTATTCAAGTTCTACGCCGGGTTTCCATCCGTTTAGGGTAAGCACTTCTGTCTTGTCATCCAGGCAGAACATCCTCTGCTTGGCTTCTTCGTTGCTTCCCCACAGTTCACTCCAGGTCAGCATGTCCGCATTTGACCCGGCTTCCCCGGATGGGTCGATGGGGATGGCTTCGATGTAGGAATTGGAGGGCAGGGTCGTGCGATAGCCCCGCACGCTGCTTTTGCTTTTCAGGTTTGGGGAGAGTTGGATGGCCCGCCTGAGATAATGGGCCACCCGGCTGTCGGCCTGTTTCAGGTCATTGGCGATGATGTAATGTTCAGACCATTCGTTGTTGACCGCCCGGTATAGGTTCACCGCGGCGGCTATCGTCGATTTTGCACTCTTCTTCACGTCAGACCACACCACGACCGAATACTTATACAACCCGTTCTCGTCCCTGGCGTGGGCTTCCCGGAGCACATCCCTCTGGTATTGTTCCAGGCTGATCCTGCCGCGCAAAACCGAATCATCCCGTGTTTCGGGAATATAAAAGTTCCGTTCTATCCAGCGTACCGGGTCACTCTGGGTCGATAGTTTCTCCGCCGCCTCGCCAAGCATCCTGCTCAAGTCTCGAGGCAGTGTCGTCGCTAACGTCCCCGATGAGTCTTGCAAACTCATATTTCACCTGCATGATCTTCTGCGGGTCGTCCACCACCCGGACCACCGAGGCCAGGACTTTGGCGACCAATTCGTAAGCATCTTCGGCGGTCATGATGGCTTTGATCCGCTCGATGATCTTGACTTCGCTTTCCACCATCCGCCGATCCAGGTCGAGGGCTTCGAACATCTGTTGCCAGGCGGCGTAATCGTGGTAAGCCCGTTCGAATTCTTCATCCAGCTTATAACGTGTAAGCACTGCTTCCACGTTATTCTGGCTGTCCACGTGGCCGGTATACTCCACCCATAATTTCTGCAATTTCGCCAGGCGATCCGGGGCTTCGTTCAGGTCGATCCGGTCGGCAAGCTGGCGGATGCGTTCCCGCACGATAGCCAGTGAACTGCGGTTGGAGAGCAGTTCGCCGTCCCGCTGCATCTGTAAATACTTACTGGCGAGTCTGGCAATGGGGAAAGAAGATTTTACGCCGGTGGTCATAGGTCGTCCTACTCCATAAAAATTACGCCCGGGTGCCGGGCCGCCGTGGTTTGTGCATGAAGTGTAACCGATAACGGCGTTCCTTCCGCAGATGCGGCTGGCTCCGCAGGCATGACAGGTTTGCTCCCTGTCGCCACGCTCGAAACGTATCCCGCAGCCGCGACAGGTATGGATCAGGGCCAGGCATTTGACGCTTTTTGTCATGTTTAGCCATAGGCCCTGACCTGGTGAGAGGCAAGGTAGACTTTCTTCCCAGCCGAGATGATCCGTGGGCAGATCATCTCGCCAGGGTTGGACCAGGCCCATTCGGTCTGGAGGGTTATTTTATCGTGCCCCACATTGGTGAGCCAATCGAAAAGCCAGGGGTGGGTACGGGGGTTGACATTCAGGATGTCCGGTCGGTCTTCGGGTTTGAAGGTCAGGATTTCGACGTACCCGCCCGATACGATCTTCCCCGCCACCAAGCTTGTGACCGTTCCCGGCCAGGAACCCGTGAAGACGGATTCCCTGCCGTGCCACCAGCCGGAGTCTCCATTCCTGGGTTCGGCGTTGAAGAAGCAGGTGTTATTGCGGGTGATGAAGTCCAGTCTTTTGGCGTCGTTCCCGTTGATGGCCTTGATATAGGCGAGCCACCAGTTCGGCAGTTTGCAATAGATGACTTCTCCCCGGCCCGGCTTGCCGTCCCTATCCGCTGCCCGCCCCTCCATGACTTGCGGGGTCAGGTCGCCCTGGTATTTCTGGGTCAGGGTGCGGGAGCGATACCCCCAGTCCTTATTGGCGGTATCCGGCACGACTTCAAAAAGAGTCCATCCCGGCGGAGGTTGCGGGGTCAGGCCGGGAAAGGGTCAAGGTAGACTGTCCCGCCCGCTCCCCTCTGGCAGTTCCAGCCCGCATCCCGGTGTACCCAAATGGAGGTATCCGGGTTCGTCACCCGCTCCAAAATAGTAATCACCATCCCCCCGGACAGGGCCGCCCCTGGGATGATCGGGTAATTCAGCCCGGGTCCGGTGCGGGTATTGAGTGATACCCCCGCCCTCACCTGCATTTTCTCGACGGGCGGGGCTGCGCCGTCGATCTTGTCAATGATGGCCCGATGTTTGTTTTTTGCGGTCTCGGCTGCCGCTTCGCCTTCTACGGCCAGTTGTCTGAGTTCTGGTAGCATATCTTCCTCCGGGGGTGTTTCCTGGTTATAACGGGTATCGAATTGTTCCTGGCTGCCCTGGAAATCGCTCAAGTCGATCCCCAGGCTTTCCACGCCGAAATCAAGGCCGGGGCCTGTGCTGGTTTTTTGCCACAAAAGGGCCTTGTTCCACGGCGGGGGTTTTTTCACGTTGGCGGGGTTGGTGGTATACCAGGCTAAGAAAAGCGGCATGGCTCCAAAGAACTGCATGGCTGCCGTGTCTGAGGCGGGCGGGCCTTTCGACAACCAGTAGTAATACCCGGAATAAACCCCGTTGACCGCTCCGGGCAGGAAGCTGATCTTGAGTTGCATCATGGAGCGGAAGTTACGCCAGCCGCCCCATTTCCCGCCATAGTTCTCTTCGAAATCTCCCCAGTCTTCCATCTCGCCCGGGTCAGGCGCAAGGGCATTGGCCCACCTGTCGGCCTGTTCGTCGGGTGAATATCTCGAATCCCAGAACCAATACGATCCCCGTGGCAGTCCTTCGCTCCTGGCATCCCGCCAATAATCCGGGAAGTCCTCGTCGATCCACGCCCCCTGCCCGACCCGGATAATGACTCCCCTGGCTCCGGCCTGACGCATCTTCCCGAAGTTTACTTTTCCGGGGGTCGAGTCCAGGTCTTGATAAAAGCTGATGTCCGGGACGATAATCCCGGAGTCGAACACGGCAACGGCCCGGATAGCGGGTCTCGCAAAGGCTTCCCTGAGCATCGTCTTCGGGTTCGGGCCATACAATCCGGCCCGCATCCCCATTTTGGGATCTTCGCTCATACTGCCTCCTGTAAAGCCCTGGCAATAGCGTGGCAAGCGATGGTATGCAGGTCTTCCTGGACCCGCATGTCCGGGACCCTGGCGGTCACGAGCAGGTCGGCCATCTTCACGATGGCCCCGTCTCCCATGCCGGTCAGCCCGATGACGAACCCGGCCCGCTCCCTGGCATACTCCATCGCCTTCAGGACGTTGCCGCTATTCCCGCTGCAACTGATCCCGATCAGGGCATCCTTTTCGGTGATCTCGTAGCGTTCGAGCGGGCCAGAGAACATATTGTTCCAGCCGGTATCGTTGCCGTAGGCAGTCATGACCGGCACGTTGTCCGACAGACAGACCGCCCGGACTCTCCCGATCTTGATAAGGTCATTGGTAAAGTGGCTGGCGAGAGCGCTCGATCCCCCGTTCCCGCACAGGTAGACCGTCCCGCCGAGTTTACGGACGATGCCAAGCGCATTGACAACGGTCTCTATTTGCCCCCTATCCAGAAGGCCGATCCCCTGACTAACTTGTATCAGGTGTTTTTCGATTGCATCCATACCCCGATTATAGCATTTTTGGAAATAAAAAAGACCCTTTGCGGGGTCATCGGTTTTGGCTTACCAAGTCATTGCAAAAACAGAAGCAGGATTTTCCACGACAGCCGGGCGCAGAAAACAATAACGAATATTTGAAAATAGGACAAATCATCCTGATCTGTTTCATCGCATCGGGTTTTGCTCATCTCGTATCCATTTCACTCCCGCCGCCCACATCAGCAGGACGGCGATATGCACCAGCCCGGACAGGACTCCGCAGACGATCACAAGCAGGATATAGCCCGACCAGAAATCTGTCATTGTTTCTCGCTTTCTTTTAGCCGGATATGCTCATCGGCCAGTTTTCCCAATACGATTGCCGCCCATATCCACAGGACAGCAACAATCGGGATACCACAACACAGAGCCAGGATTTGCCACGGGGTTAGGTTCATCGCTCCTCCCAATAATCCCGGTTGGCGGCCTCGTAGGCCAGCCCACCGAATGCCCACAATGCCAGGCACACGCCGCCGACCTGCAACAACCATCCGCCCCATTGCGCCCCACGCTCTATCATTGCCGCCCCGCTAATCAGTGACCACCGGCAAATGACGGCAGGCAACCCAATAACAAGGATCGCAACCCACACCATGCGAAAGATTGCAACACGATCACGAGTCATTGCTAATTCCGTGCTCCCGACAATAGGCAGGCCAATTCTCGATACCAATGTCATGGATAATGTCTATGTATTCCTGGGGAAATGAGCGCACGATTTCCATCCATTCATCAGCGGGCATAAATCTGCCTTTCCCAAAACGGGTATTTTCCCAACTCGGAGGCTTATCCGGGTCACGGCGATACATAGGTCGATAGTAGACCAGCCCATCCTCGAGGGTCGAATATCCATCATCGGTCGCCTGGGGATTGGGCCGCTTGGCTCTAGGCATATCGCCATGCGAGCCGTCGGACAGTTTGAGAAAAATCAACCCCAGGACAACGACGACCAGAACTATCAGGCAGTTAGTCGTAGGGTTATTAGGGTCCATCACGACCACCTCTCCAGCATCGACTCCACCACGATCAATACCACCGCCCCCGCCACGGCTAAAATCACTACGATAAACACTGTCTTATTTTTCTTCATCGTCAACTCCTTTCCCTTATTCTACGCCAATCCATACCCGCAAGTATAGTGACGAATGTCATGTATTACTTATGACTTCGCCTGGGACTTTTACCTGTTAGTGTGTATTTTGGGTGGTGCTAGTGTGAAAACAAAAAATTGGGGAAAATTCGTTTTGCGATCACGGAAAATTAGAACAAATAATTCATGACATTTGTCATGTGTTTTTTATTACATCACCCCCTTGCATTATATCTCAATTGAGATATAATATAGATAGTAAAGAACACAGCACATTGACAACCGAATAGCCAGCGACCGGCCTGAATAATCCTGATCGAGTGTATCGCCAAATGCGGCGGGGGGTGTAAACGATAACGAGTATGGACTACACCAGGTAACAAGCCAGTTGCTTCCGTAGCCGGGAACCGACAGGCCCGACCTGATGAGATGTCAATAAATCGAAACGGAGCATGAGATGAAAATACGCTTTGAGAGACTAGGCAACGGCCTTATACAGGCATTCGACTACCAATCCCTTACCAGTGGACTGTACTACAGCGACGGCACGTACCACAGCGGAGACCTCCGCCTGACCCGTGCATTTGTCCTGAGCCACATATAGCACTACAGCACACCCACTTTGTGGGTTGCTGCCCGCCGACCTGATAAGCGACAACCGACAACGGTACAGGCGACGATGCAGGGACGCTTGACCTGCACGGCGGACAGGAACTCACAAACCCAACTAGACAACGGAAGGACAACCCCATGAAACAACTCACCCTGAAAGCCCGTTCGCTTCTCTTCACCCTGCTGGTATCCGCCAGCGTCATCATGAGCGCCTGCACCCCGCCAAAGCCGCCTGAAGTCACTATCTGGGCCGACTGTGACAAGTCGAATGACATTGTAGACGCTATTCAATGCCAGTTGCACAACGCCAACAAGTAACCACCCCAAATCCACCACGACCCGCAACGGTCGCCGGTGGTTATGGGCTGATTACCCAAATACAAACTAACAAAAGGACAAAAGATGACCGCAACTATCTATGTCACCACCCAGCAGCTCCGCGCCAAAGGAATTGGCCTGTCAACATTCCCGAACGCAGGCCCGAACCCGAACATCACCGGAATGAAATTGCACTACTGGGGCAAAGACGCCTATTGTCTCAAACATGGGCGCTATGTCTACAAAGTGCCCTACGAAGTCTATGCAATGTTCGCCAACAAGTAACCGCTCGTATCTGCCCATAATCCCGCATTATGGGCAGGCAGGGAGTGATTACCCCCGTATTATCAGCCGTTATCCCCCCATTATGCCGAGTTTGTGCATGAGGGAGGCTAGCATACAACTTCCCTATATAACCATATAACTATGAAAGTGAGTAACCCATGGAATACATGATTTTTGTCACCCCGAAGCAGAGCGGGCGCACCGATGTGCAAATCTTTGACTTTGGCCCGGATTGGAATGAGTGCGCCTTGCGGGATATTCTCCCGGCGAGCGTGTACAGTAAGATTTTCGAGATCGTGGGTCCTGGTTGTGTGTACACCTGGCAATATGATTACCTTGACGGGTGCGCCAGCATTTACAGGGGTAAGTTCGATCAACACGGGGGGATTGAGATTATCGAACCTGCCCGACTCTATGCGACTGATGAAAATCGTCCGGGGAAGATCGTCCGGGGATGCCAGCCCCCCGAAATTTGGCCTAATGTCACCCCGTAGTGGTGACAATCGTCACCTGTAATCCTGCGAGTTATATCGCATAATGGTTATAGGAAATAGAGAGCGTAGCCCGCCGCCTGATAGCGGGCAGAAGGAATAATCCCATGCTCACCGTAGAGAAACTCAGAAGCAAAGCTCAGCAACTTGTCAGAGCGCAAAAAACAGAGACATTGATTGAGTCGTTTGATGCGACAAACGAAATGCTGGAAGCCGCACGGGGGAACTCCGACGAATACCTAGCAATCGCCGAATCCCGAGGCTGGATCATGGATGAACTTGAGAGCCGCGACAACTCAGCCTTTGATGCCTGGATTGATAGTAATGATGACAGCCCGCGCAAATACTTTTTGAAAGGATAAAGAAAATGAATTACAGCTACGGTTTTGTCGTACTCCCGCAAGAAGTCCGGCCTCGGTTCAGTTTTGACGAGGGCATGGACGGGACTATTTTTGTGGACGTTGACACTTGGCCTCGGCCACACCTGCCCGGCAAGGTTGTTGCCCATTTCTACTACAAGCTCAATTTCGCCAAGCAGAACATCGTCACGGAAGAAGAACTCATGCGACGCTTCCCAAAGTCCTTCAAAAAAGCGGACTCCGGGGATGAATACGAGAGCCTGAAATGAACGCAACCTACCGCCAACAACAGATCAAAAAGGCACAGAGCGAATTGGAGTCAGCCCGTCGGCAATACAACGAAGCTAAGACCGGAAAAGGGAAAAAACAGGCTGATGAAAATATGAGTTTTTGGAACAGCAAGCTAGCGTTTTTCGAGAACATCAAATACGGTGCTTTCGAAGATGATGAGAAGGAATAACCGCATGGCTACATTTTCCACTTCCGCAAAACAGGCACGCGAGGCGGGCTTTACCCACCTGAGAGCCGCCAATGGCACAACCATCCGCCTTGACCAGATCGGCCCACGCTGCAAACCGGGAAAGTACAAAATGTACGGGTGGGTTTTCGGACGGTTTCTCGATGGCAGTTGCTGCCTTATCTATCTCGAAAAGCCCGGCGCTAAACCGAATTTCTGCGAACTCCTGAAAGGATAACTACGATGACTACCAAAGAAAAAGAACTGCTCGCCGCTCTCAAAACCCTGATGGATGCTTTCATCCACACCGAAGGCAACCCGAAAGGCAATAAAGCCAAGACCGACATTATCACCCACAACCCAGACGTGCGCGCCGCCCTCAATAACGCCCGTCAAGTCATCTGGAAAGCAGAAAGAGAGTAACCCCATGACCGCCAAACGCCCCAACATCCAAGAGACACGCTCGGAATGGCTCGACTCCGATGAGTGGCAAAAACTGGACATCCCCCACAAGCAGACCGCTCCCAACCATTACACCGCCTGCACCGAGAACTTGCTGGCCGCTCTCTGGCCTTGCAATAACGAGTTTGATAACCTGGTGATCGGCGGGGATGCAAAAGGTATCCTGCCCGCTAAGGTTGTCCGTGACTGGCTGAATGTCTGCGGTATGGATGTGCTCGACCTGGAACTGACCCCGGACGGTCTGACCATCACCCCCCACGACAAGTACATCCGCACCCGTGCCCGCTTCTTGTGGCGGTCTATCATGCAGTCTTCGAAGAATGTGACTGTCGGCCTGCCGTTCAGGTTTACCGAGAATGTACCCGTGTCCGCTAGGCCAACAAAGTCCGAACTGATGACTACCTATAACCTCCAGCGGGCACGCTTGCGCCGGGAAGGAAGTACCCACCTGCTCACCGGGCTGAATGCCGCCTTTGGGGACCTCCAGCGCAAGAACTGGCAGAACTACACCGGGAGGAAAATGACCGGCTTGCTCTGGCAGTCCATCCAAGCCAACCGCCTGGCCCATGATGTCACCTCGCTTATCACCCCCCGTACCTGGGCTATCTGCAAGGCCGGGGGAGAGATATTGGTCATCGAGAAGCAGCCCGGTGCTACCCAGGCCGCAGCCCGCTTCTTTGCCGAGAAGGGCATCCCCTTCTATGGCAAGACCACACCCGTTAGGCACGCCGTCACTACCCCTGGCGGCCTGAATACCTATACCTGTCAAATTTGAGAAGGAGACCACGATGCCACACTCTTATGACCCCACCCCCCTGCCCGAAGTCCTGGAATTCCTGCGGGAATGCCAGGCCGATGGCTTTACCCCCTCCACCCGTGAACTGGGGGCTAAATTCGGTAAGTCCGATATGGCCGCCCGCTGGTGGATCAGGCAATTGACCCGCATGGGCCACGTCGCCCGCCTGCCCGGTTCAGCCCGCCGACTGCAGATCCTCACCCAGACCCAGGAAGGGAGCTACTCATGACCCGCAAGCGCAGAACCTACCGCCCAAATAAATGGGCTTGGGCCGACCTGTTCATGACTTGCAATAAACTGTTCCTGGCGGGGAAGGAACGGGAACGGCGCATCCAACTGCACGAAGCCAGGCTCAAGGCGGAAGCCGCCCGCCTGGAAGCGGTCAGGATCAGGAACGCCCGGGCTGAATTGGAACGGGAACTGGCCGAGACCAAGATCGCCCTGGCGAATTCCCAGGTCGCCTTGATCGAACTGGAGATCGAGAAGCGCCGCAAGGGTCTTGGATTGGATAGTGAGTTCGATGCCCAGAACTATGAGTAATGTTGCATTACCCGCAACATGATCGTGATACCGTAAAACCAAACTATCCGGGCTGCGACGTAGACACGCAGAGAAGGAAATCGAAATGAAATACACAATTGCACGAACAGACACGAGAATTCAAAACGCGTACCAAACAGTTATTCACGGTAGACCTAGCTCGGAGGATGTCATCGGACAAACAAACTCCCTGCGGGATGCTATCGAGCAGGCACACCGTGCAAACGAGGAGCGTGACGGCGGTCGGTATTCTGGCGCACGCATCCAAAACTCGGATGGGTCGCACTGGTTCATTGCCCCCGTTGTCATCCCTACCGCATACCAGGCCATACAGAGAATCGCAGGAGAACCGACATTCGAGCAATTGAACGAAATGATGGAGAAAATACAGTACGGGGACTGGACTAGCGATTCCGCATGACCCCCGCCTCCGCCAGGTGCCCCCAGTGCGGGCGGACCGTCCCCACCCGAAAAACCAGGTTCGGAGATACGGTCCTGTCCTATCACAAAATGGCAACCATCCAGGATGCACAAAGCATCAGGGAGTATGACTCCTACGCCGCCAACCCGGAAGCCGAGCCGATCTGGAAGATCACCTGCCCCATGAGCGGGCAGCCCGTGGACTGACACAATGGGCCGGGGTTTGACCACCCCGGCCCTAAGTCTAACCGAAAAGATCAACCGTTGCGCCGGTAAAGCATGGAAGCACAGACGATACCCCCCACGATGAAAAAGATCAATGCGGTTGCCCCGGAAGCCCCCCCCGCTGCCCCCAAGACCATCAGCCAGACTAAAATGACCGCACTCAACCAGAAGATCAACGAGAATAACTTCAAGAGACTCATGCTACCCTTCCTTGTTCAATTTCCGATACGTTTCGGAAGTAGTGACGGTGCCCAGGATGCGCTCGTAGCGGAGCCGGTCTTTCTCCCCCAGCTGGGCAATAAATCGGTCTATCCCGGCTTGCAGGAAATCCCGCACGACCTTCGAATGCTGGCCCTTGTCACCCCGATAATAGGCAATGGCGATCAAGGTCTCCTTCATCCCATCCGGGTACTTGAAGGTCAGGGGAGTCGGGTCGTAGTGGATCGGCTTTCGTCCTGGCATACCCTGATTTTACCTGCTAATTATAGATAGGGCAATAGGTATTACGGATGCACCCCGAAATTCAGGACGAATGTCACTTGGATTTTTCGGGGCGTGGATGTATAGTGGTGTATCGAAAGGATTCCCAACATGAGTAAAGTCTATGGCCTGAAACGGGCCACCCCGAAGATGAAATACCAGCACATGAAAATGGTACTGGAGTGGCGGGCCAAACTAAAAGAGAAGCAGGCTGAGTATGCCGGGGAAGGGATTTGCCCACGCTGTAACCAACCCATTGACAGCCGTCCGCTTTGGATGGTTGGGGAGTACGAGTTGTGCTATCCCTGCTACCGAGAATTGGAACTGAGCGGGAACAGGCCGCCAAAAATAGGGCAGTGAGATACGCTTGCCGTCTAATTCATAGTTGGGCGGACGCCTGAAAGGATAAGATATGCTAAAACAACTCGAACACATGAAAAAATGGGCTTTGCAAAATCAAGACGTTCTCACCAAAAAACAAATTCGCAAAGCATTTGTGTCTATGTGCGATGATGCAATTGCCGAGTTTGAAGCCGCCCAACAAGGCGTGCAGTCGGACTTGCTACCCTGCGGGCATCACAAAGATGCCATTGTCGGCAATGGTATTACCCAGTGGTGCGTAGCTTGCGAATCCGCAAGCCGCTAACGCTTGACCGTTAGCCCGCCCCTGGCTTAGTAAGGTGGCAGAAAGAAAAGGTTATTATGGCAACATTCGATGAACTGAAACAAAAAGTAAAAGCCTGCAAAAGTAAAGCCGAGTTAGACGCCATGCGCCTGCCTTTGGTGCAGTTCGTCCCGCAAGGTGGCACTGTTGAAGATTTCTATAAACTTCAAAAGATGTTCAAAACGCAAAAAATCAAGGTTGCTCGCGGTACAGCGGGCTAACAAAGCGCGCAGCCGACTACTTGTAAGCGCAGGCATTTTGCCCGCAAGCGTGTTTGTAAAAATATAGGTTCTGCGCCCGCGAAAAGCGGCTAACGCAAACCGTTCGGCGGGCATTCCGCAAAGGAGAAAACCATGTGTGAATTAGAGTTCGTTGGTCGGTTGGGTTCACGCCCATATCATTATATTTTTACTTGCAAAACTCATCCGCATAATTTCTTCTCGAAAGAGAAAGAGATTACCGTATGCGATAGAGCCGCCGAACAAGGCGCGCAACCGACTTGCACGGCGTGCGGTTGCGGTGGCAATTTGCACGAGGTCGATTGTCCCGTGGCCGCGGAAATGGTTCATCAATCCGCCAACGCAAGCCGCTAGCCCGCTCCAAAAAATAACCCGGCCAGGAGGAGTTAGACTGGCCGGGCAGGAGAAGGAGCGGCGGGCCTCGGAGTCTTAGCCCGACATACCACGAGATAGAAGGGCAGCCCGGACTGCTTTCGGCTGCGGGGCCACAACATAGGTCGCCACGTTGCCGATCAGGGCATAGTAGAACACCTGGAGCATCAACAGGATTCCGGGCTGGCCGCAGACCAGGTTTGCATTCCAGAGTCCCAGCGTACATTGCCCAAGATAAACGACCACGCTGGCAAGGGCCAGCAAGCCGATCATAATCAGGCTCTTGGTCGTGGTAGGCAACCCGGCGTAGCCCTCGTTCAGGCTTGGGAAATACGTGAATACCAGGGTGAACGCCCCACCCACGATCCCGGCCAATAACTCCGGTGTCCAGGTGAAATCGAGCGCCTGGGCTGCTTGCGCCAGGGGACGAGCCGCAAGGACTACCAGAGCGGCAAGGATCAGGACCACGTACCTAAAAAACTTGTTTTTCATTTTTTCTCCTTTGCAAAGGTGGAACAGGAAATCCTGGATAAATCATACCACTTTTTGCAACGGATGTCATAGAAAAAACATGACGTTTGTCACTTGCCCACTACGGCATAAATGCCCGATAATCGAACCAAGGAGTAACCATGGACAATAAATATGCAAAAATAACTTTCCTGAGCTTCGGGGCTGCACTGGCAGCCCAGGCCAAAGCCCGCAACATGGGCCTCTCGTCCTGGTACTTGCCCGTAGGCGGCAAGACCGATAAGCAGCTGGCCGTGGTCCCTATCGTCCACCGGCTGGTCGTGGGCGGAGACCCCAAGACCGTGGCCGCCTTCCGGGAGACCTGCCATGCCGGATGACATTCTCTGGATGAAATTCAGGCTGGAAGGCTTCCTCGAGCCGACCGAAACCCAGTGGACACAGTTCATCCGGGATATGGGTGTGCGATTCCACGAAAGGACCGGGCATTACCCGAACTGCGTCGGGGTCGGCCCGATCTTCCCCAAGCCGCTGGCCGATAAGCTCGCCGCCCGGCTGACCGTCCTCCGTAATGTGCCCGGCTGGGCCTCCCACGAGATCAAGCTGGGCTTGAAGATCACGAAGCTCATCGAAAAAGAAAAGGAGATATAACGTGGAAAACCAAGCCCCCGCTTTTACCCTGACCAACGGCCGCACCACCGTCTTTGACCTGGATGTGGTCGTGGATGACAAGCGCCTGCCCGTCACCATGGAAATCCTCGTCCGTGGCAAGATGACCGCCGCGATGGTCCTGGTGGACATCGAACACGCCAGGCAGGATAATCACCGGGAACACGTTTTCTCCTCCGTGGCGTACTGCAACCCTGCGGACAGGTGGGTCCCTGAGATCGGGGCACGCCTGGCCCTTTCACGAGCCTTGCAGTTGGGCAGCTACGACAGGGGGACCAGGCTCGGCAAGCTGAAGAAGGCGATCCACTCTGCCCTGCGTGCGGTCTTGCGGGTCCATTTCCAGTATGCCTCCCTGGGAGAACTGACCCGCTCCACCTATGGAGGCGGCTGATGCCTGAAATCCTTGACCTGCGCCCCGTTTTATGCCTAAAGTCTTCCGAGTCGTATCGGAAGGGCTGCTGGTCCGTGTCAGGGGAGGGGCCTGAGCCGCCTCCCCTGACTTGCTTCGGCCCGATCTGCCTCTCGGCTTATACGGATGGGCAGGGGAATACGGCCAAGCAGATGCTTGACAAGCTGAGGGAAAAAGCGTAGTATTGAAGTGCGGCAACAAAAAGCGCCACCCCTGTCGGAAGCAGGGTAAGTCAGGTGAAAAACTCCCTTCTCACAGGTGTTTGTGTTTGGTCATACCTGACCCTTCCGCAAACACGAACGCCGGTGAGAGCGGAGTTTTTTATTACCCAGGAGCATAATGGCAACCTCTAAGCTACAACGTAAATTCGGAGACATGCTAGATAGGAATTTCCCGCAATATCGAATACGGGAAAACTATCGTCCGAATTGGCTAATATCATCCGATCATACCTGGCTTGAGTTGGATTTTTATATCGAAGATCTGAAACTTGCTTTTGAAGTACAAGGAGATCAGCATTTTATTTTTATTCCATTTTTTCACAAAACAGATGACGATTTCAGGAAACGCAAACGCCACGATCAAGAAAAGCGTGATCTTTGCTTTGGGCGCAATATAAAGCTAACTGAGATTTGCACAAACGCAGACGCACTTGCGGCCATAGAAGACATAAAGGCACAACTCGGAACCCTTCATCGGGATACGATCTATACCGGGATGAGCCTTGCGCAAATGAACGCCCTGTTCCTTGTCAGGGAGGCCGTTAAAAACCCAAACAAACAAACAATTCCTCGGGCCAATAAGCACGTCGCCAATCTTCTCAAAAAACATAACGACGATATTCACCAAGAAATTATGCAGTGGTATTTTTCAAACAAATCAGATATTGATAAGAGGGCCGGGGTGGCCTGACGGCCAAACCCTACTACGACCGAACCGACCAATGAGAAAGCTCACAAGGGATTTTTGCTACCCCAGGAAGCGAGAGACGATGGACGCCAAAAAATGCGAACGCTGCGGAGCGTATCCAACGGGGATGAACTTGCTGGACTATTGCGCTATATGTTCAGCCGACTTGTGCCCCCATTGCATGACAGAGGGCTGTTGCGGCAACGTGCCCGCCGTATCAGGAACAGAGATAGACAACGAGGACTTTGAGACCGAGCAGGAGCAGCCATGAAACCATTCACGCCTAAATTATCCCGCCGCCTCGACCGTGCCATCATCGGCACGGAGAGCGGATCACGCTTCTGGAGGCTCGTGAAACGGCTGCTGGAATGGCACATTTTTGGGGGCAGGCTATGAGCGAACAGCAGGGTGAGTACAAAACAGAAACAGACGAAGTGCGCGAAGCCATGGAAATGCTCGGCAAGGGATACGGCAATGAGCCTGCCGCAATTATTGAAAGCCCATCCAGAAAGATGTATCTTCGAGACAGCATGGATGAGCAATACTCCCCTGCGTGGGTCAAATTATCCACTGCCTTCAAGCCACATATCAAAGAATTACGCGGGTCTCCGCTTGCTGTATGGCTTTTCATCTCCCTGAGTATCGATAAGAGCGGCAAGGCGTTTCCGGCCATTGCCACAATCGCAAAAGAAACAGGTTACAGTCGGCAGGGAGTTATGGATGCTATAACAATCCTCGAGAGAAAGGGATACTTGGCAGTAAGGCGCGGCGAGCGAAGATTCAACTTCTACGAACCTGAGTTTGCGGCCATTGGCAAAGGAAAAGAACCCACTGAAATGGTCAACTCAGTTGACCATTTGAAGAAAGAGTCAAGTATTTCCGCAAAAGAGTCAAGTTTACCCCCCCAAATGGTCAACCCCACTTTACTTAAACAAGAGGAACTAGATAAACAAGAATATGGCGACAAGTCGCCAATTGACCCTGCTTCTCTTCCCCTTGACTGGAAGATCGCCAGTGGAGCAAAGATCACAGCAGGGGACTTCAAGACCGAAGAGCAGAGCTTCGAGATCCGCGCCAAGGATGCGGCCTGGTTCATCGACAACGGCCCTGGCGTCATCTTCGACATGGCCCTGGCTTTCATGCTGGCCCGTGAGATGCTGCCGCGCCATGACGGAACAGGGTATGACGATAAGGACTGCGCCAAGTGGCGCAAGGCATTCCGGGAGATGCGGAAAGCCAACCCGCACCCGGTTGAGCCGAAGCATATCACTGCCGCCGTCCAGAAACTCCTGGAAATCAGGTACACCGTTTCCAGCCCGATGTCCGTCATCGGCACCGCCACCGACCTTGCCAACCCTGCTCCGGGTCAGGCAAGCCAGGCGGGGTTGCCGGTCCTGGACGAAATCCCCACCGACGCTTCCGGCGTCCCGATGAGCTACTAGGAACCCCCATGGCCCGTGCTTTGAACACCTTCAACCCATCCGCTTACGTCCTGACCGCTGCCGAGACCTGGGAGCGCAAGCAGGCTTATGACAAGTTCGTTTCCGAGAATGTCCACCTTGCGATGCCCTTCCACATCGAAGGGCTGGAAGGGATCATCCCTCCGCAGTACCCTGGCGAGACGGCCATGGTCGAGGCCAGGGGCCATCACGGGAAATCCACCATCCTGAAAGACATCCTGTGGAAGGCCCAGAAGCAGATCGAAGGGAAACCGGGCTTCCTGATCGGGGCCGTCATCCTGGAAGATACCGCCGAGCGTACCGCCAGCCAGCAGGTCAGGCGCTATGACGGCAATGAGATTCAGTATGTGGATGACCAGTTCGTCCACATCGGGCGCAGCTTCGGGATGCGGACCGAGGACATGGCCGAACTGTACATGAGCAATATCAGCCGTGCCCTGGAATACGGGAAAAACAAGAAATTTGCCGAGACCATGCACTACAGCCTGATCGCCATTGACTATGCCCAGATCATCCCGCCCGATCCTGAGCGGCGGATGATGACCACCGACCAGCAACGCAGGCTCCAGATCGCAGACGACATCAAGCGCATCACAAACATGGCCGTTTACTACACCTGCCCGGTCGTTGTGGCAAGCCAGGCCCTTACCAAGACCCAGCGCAGTAATTACAGCGAGAAGATGAAAATTCCCGGGGCGGCGGACATGGAAGAAGCCAAGGAACTGTTCAACATCCCCGACATCGTTTATGCCTACTGGCAACCCAAGCACGACTGGCCGATGGGGATGCAGATCGAAGACGGGAACTGGTGCTTCAAGGTCAGCCCGAACCTTATCTTCATGCGGGTGGTCAAGCGCCGCTACGCCGAGGAACTGGGTTACTCCGGCGAGCGGGATGTGGTAGGCCGGGTCTTCCCATGCCACATCGAACCCAGCGGGAACATTGTCTATGACCCGGACTTCCACAAGAAAATCCATATCGGAGGCAAGCTGCTATGAACGGCGATCAACTCCCCCCTGAATTCATGGCCCTGATTGGGCAGGTCGATTATATCCACAAGGTCAGTGAGAATGAATACCATAGCTCCTGCCCGAACTGTGGAGGCGAATTGCACTCAGACGGTTCGTGGCCGGACCGCTTTGTCATGTGGCGATCAAGCCGGCGCGGGGAACCGTTCGGGATGTGCATCCGCAAGTGCGGATTCAAGTGGTCTCCCGAAAAGCAGGATGCCAACTGGACCCCGGAAGAACGGGCCGAGTTCATCCGCAAACAGACCGAGATGGAAGCCGAGTGGATGGCACAAGAGAACGAACGCATTGCGCTCCTGGCCGAGCGGGTCATGCAGCAGGAAACGTGGCGGAAGTGCTACGATTACGGCCAGTCTTGCAAGGAAATCATACGGTATTGGGAGCGGCGGGGTATCCCGGATATGTGGCAGAACCACCTTTTTGTCGGAGCCTTCGATGACTACACCGTCCGGGGCAGGAATGCCACCTACTCCAGCCTGGCCTACACCATCCCGATCTGGAACAGCGGGGATAAGATCGAGAACATTACCCTGAGGGTAGCCGATCCACACGACTCCAATGATCGCTACCGCAGGCTGTATAAATCCAAAGCCCAGCACCTTTACTTCCCCATGCACGGCGCAGGGGTCAACAAAAAAGTGGTCCTGCTGGAAGGCGAGATCAAGGCTGCGGTTGCCACGATTTACAGCAAGTTCAATGCCCAGCACAGCATCTTCGGGGTCCAGTCCAAATCCCCGGAGCGGCGCATTCTCAAGATGCCCGAAATCGCCGAGGCCGAAGTGGTCTACCTGGCTTTCGACCCGGATGCCTACCTGCCCGAATACGGGACCGGCAGGGTGGCGGTCCTGGAAACAGCCCGCCAGATCGGTTATGAGCGCTGCCGCCTGGTTATCCCGCCTCCAGGCATGAAGTTCGACGATGCGATCCTGAAAGGGTACAGGATAGATAATGCCATCAATATGGCGATCAAGCCGGAGCGCCTGCAATGACTCTCGCAACCCTCCCCCTCCAGACCACCCTGGTACTGCCCTTTATCTACTGCCCAGACTGCTTCGTCCGCACCGACCACGCCTACAGCCATACGGACGGCAGCCACGATTATTACCGATGCGTATCGGAAATTGTCAAAGGCGGCAGGCTGGCCCGCTGCGAACATTTGCATAGGGTAAAGGTGAGGCGATGAGACCCGCTTTTATAAATGCAAATGCACTTCATATCCCACTCGCATCCGCCTCTGTGCAATGCGTTGTAACATCCCCGCCTTATTATGGGTTGCGAGACTACGACACGGAGGGTCAAATCGGTCTGGAGTCTACGCCGGAGGCCTATGTCGAAAACCTTGTAGCCGTGTTTCGTGAAGTGCGCCGCGTGCTAAAAGATGATGGCGTACTCTGGTTAAATCTTGGTGATAGTTATTGGGGCGGCAAAGGTCAGTCAGCGCATGGCGGGTCCGATAAACAGCGGGCAAGGTTTGAGCGAAACGAATCAATAAACCATGACTATCAAGAAATCGGACGGCACGGATGGACAGCGCCGAAAGATGGCAAGCATGAATTTATCAAGCCAAAAGACCTTATCGGCATCCCCTGGATGGTTGCCTTTGCGCTACGGAATGATGGCTGGTATTTGCGCCAAGATATTATTTGGAATAAACCCAATCCTATGCCCGAAAGCATGACAGATCGTTGCACTAAAAGCCATGAATACATCTTCCTGTTTTCAAAAAGCAAGACCTATTACTACGATCAGGAAGCAATCAAAGAACCCGCCGCAATTGAAAGCCTTGAAAGATTACAGCGTGGCGTGAGTGAAAATCACAAGAACGTAAACGGCGCACCTGGGCAAACTCCCCACTCCATGAATAAGCCAAGATTGAACGTGAAGCGTGGTGGCTTCAATGGCAAAACAAATTCAATGGTTGGGCGTGAGGCCTTCCGGGAGTTTGTAGAAATGCGAAACAAGCGCAGCGTGTGGACAATCACTACAAAGCCATACAAAGGCGCGCACTTCGCAACCTTCCCGCCCGAATTACCAGAAACCTGCATTTTGGCAGGAAGCAAACCGGGAGACATTATTCTCGATCCTTTTAGTGGTGCAGGCACAACTGGAATAGTCGCCCGCATTCTTAGAAGAGCTTATGTTGGCCTTGATTTGAGCATGGATTATCTTGGCCTGTCCAGGAAAAGGCTTTTGCTGGAAGATCTCGAAAATTGGGGAACTGGCAATGTGATGCCCGCCAACGGAATTTATCATGATTTGCCACTATTCATCGGACTTGAAAACGATAATAATTGATCTACAAGAAATGCCCCTGTATGACCACAGAAAGCCCCAGGTTGATTTTACAGAAACGGGCATCCTTTAGGACCTGAGCACCACTTTAGGCATGAATCCGCCAAGAATGTGAACGTGTGGGCAAAGCTAGCAAGGTTTGTACAAAAACAAGGCGCAAAATTCCGGCAAAAGCCATCCTGGAAGAATAACCCACTGGCATATTGACAGAAGCACACACATAGATATAAAATAGAGACATGAAAACACTCTCTTCCCCACTCAGTCGAACCGAGGCAACCCTGGTCAACACCTGGTTGCAGTCGAAAGGCATAGAAACCCCAAGCGGGTGGATCAGCCTTTGGAAATTCAAACCCGGCGACGTGGCATCCATGTACAACGTCCAGGAGCAGGATGTTGTTGTTGCGGCCCGCCGAAAGGAAGCTCAGGAGGCAAGCCATGAATAACCTGTCCGAACGTGACGAACTGCTCGAAGCCGTCAAGGGTCCGGCCCGCAAAAAGAAACCCAGCAATTTCTCGCTCTATGCAGCCATCGTCTTTGCCAACCTGATCTTCGTCATCCTGGACGGGATCAGCGGCTTTACCGTCTATTGGATGACGAACATCCCCATGTACGGCGTCCTGACCTTCCTGGCCGGAGCCGTCCCCCTGCTCTTGCACGAGAGCCTGTATGTGCGCGCCTACGCCTCCATCGACCAGAAGAAAGTAGCCGTGATCGGCGCAGTCTCCGCCCTGCTCTCGATCATCATCATCGGCGTCCTGGCCGGGATCGTCAATATCCGAGGCGTAGAAATCCAGGCCGGGACCATGGAAGTCCTGCTGATCGGGGCGCTGGTGGTCATCTCGGCCTATCACGCCATCCTTGCGGCGGGCTATTTTTACATCGACGAAGGCATCCAGATGCACCAGAAAACAGAACAGGCCGTAGCCCGTGCACTCTCCCAGGGACGGCAGATCGACGCCGGGGATTACATTCTGACCCTGACCGAAAAATCGGTAGCCAAGCGGAAAAAGATCGGAGCCGGTGAACGGGCCGCCGCCCTGCAAGAGATTCTGCGCCAGTTGGGAAATGACGATGACGGCGACGGTATTCCCAACGCCATCGACCCAGACTGGAAGGGACTGTCCCAACGAAGCTACGCTGCCGACACCTCCCATGCGGACCCTACTGCGGGCAGGGAGAACCACCGCTAGAACTCCCTGCCACGATAAAACAAGTGTTGGCAGGAATCGGCCTTGCCAACACTCATCCGGTCCTGGCCGAAAATGTTGGCATAAAAAAAGATAGTCCGAGGAGGGAGTGGCGCATAAATGCCAACACCGGAGAACTGCGCGGTATTGTTTGGCGAACAAGAGATTCGGAAAGAAAGGTTATTCGCTATGTCGGAAAACGAAACAACTCGGAAGAATTCAAAAGACACCTCGAAGCCTTTGAAAGGTGGCGAGGAGCCAACAGAACTCTTGATAGCGTTGGCTTCGGAGTACATTCAAGCGTTGGCAGATAAAGAGTTGGCATTTGTTTATGTCGATAACGACGAGAATGGTCAGCCATTTGTGCTCATTCACCTTCCGGGTATGCGTTGGCAAAACACCGCTCTTGTCCCAATTGCCAACGCATGATATAATTTCCTTGCTGAGGGTTACGGGCGTTTTTGTTTGCCAACAAATAGCCGCAATCTATCAACGTCCGCCCCTCAGCAAGGCAAGGCAAAGATAGATTGCGGCTATTTGCTCGGAGACAATATGCAATCGCTTTATTTGATAAAATGTCAAAAATATTGCAAAATTGGTGTCACCAACGATGTTCAAGGAAGATTGGCACAGTTGGCAACCGGAAATCCGTTCGCTATGGAAGTGTTGGCATCCTATCGTTTCAAAAACCCAAGCTATATAGAGAGTGCATTGCATCAGAAATTCGAGAACAAGCATCTTCGGGGAGAATGGTTTGAACTTTCCTCCGAAGACTTTATTGCTATAAAAAATATATGCTTGCTCCTTGGTGGGGTTTCTGAGATTTTATCCGACAGTGATATTTCGGAGGATGAGATCAAAAATGCAGACGAGATGCTTGAAACGGTTTTTGACGATGAAGCTAAATGGGATTTTCGGGCTATGTTTGCAGATGGATGGCGGATTGAGACCTTTAGGGGCAGGAGAAACGGAAAAGAAACAGGGTACACGTATTGGATGTGGAGAAAAAGCGAAAATTGCAACAGAAAATCCTTGTACGGCGGAAGGGCAGATGACTTGCCTTATCCAGCCGATGAAATGAGGCGACGCTTTGAAAAGTAAAATTTTATTACTCGTACTTGTCTTGGCAGGTATAGCGTGCTACCAAAGTTCTCCCCCTCCGTTGGCATTGCCAACAGTTATGCCAACGGAGGAGATTCAAAGCAGGGGGTTGCCAACAGTAACCCCAGCCGCTACACCGCATCCCACCCGCACCCCTCCGCCCTGCCTGATCGTTACGGCAGAAAAGGCGCTCAACCTGCGTTATGAGCCAAGCCCCGATACGGCAATACTGGCATGGCTCTACAACGGCGAGCAGATCACCGGTCTGGCTTATGGCGGCGGCTGGTGGGAGATCATCACCCAGGACGGCAGGCATGGCTTCGTCAAAGCTGATTACGTCACACGTTGTCCTTAGCCTGGCTCCTTGCCGAAGACAGGTATCTATGGACGATGCGACAAATGTCTACGATAAGGCCAGTGAAAAGACCGAGCCTGTTTGCCGCAGGTGCGGCTACAGACTCATCGTACTTGGCCCCGGATTTCAGTATCCGTATATGCACGGATTTCGGAGAGTTGTATGAGCAATGATAAGTTCGTGTGCCCTGCTTCGCAGACGGGAGTACATGGTGATTTCACCCGGTCTCCTAGGAAGCACCACCGCAAGCCCAGGTTTTTCGTCGTCTGCGGACATTGCGGAATGGAATTACAAGCTACCGAGAATAGTGTCTTTGATACCAACCAGGCAAAAAATAGGGCCGATCCCGTAGCTACAAATTCGGTATCAGCCAGGCTCACGGACGATTACATCGCCCGTCGCCCTGCCGGGGTAACTATCCGGCAACTGGTCGAGTTTGCTATTGACAATTGGCAGGTGTCGTAATACACTTGCCGTCTAAACATAGTTAGGTTACTCAAGGAGAAAAAATGTTGCAAATGATGGTAAATGATGGTGATGCAGAAATGCTGATTGATTGCCAAGATGGTAGCATTGATTTTTGCATTTTGCAAAAAGACGGCAAGCAAAATGATTTTGTTCTTGGCGTTGACGAATGGCAATTACTCAAAGTTTTTATCGATCTGCAAGTGGGAGCGCACCTAACACCCGCTGCACCTGACGGCGGGAATCACACCGATAAACCGGCGGACTCCGTTATAAGCCCGCCGCAGGTAAGCTAATCCGTTAGCCCGCAAACTTGCCAGCGGAAAGGAAAGGAAAAATGAGTCTATATGATGACATAAATCGTGAGCGTCAAAAAATGCAATCTGCATATTACGAAAGTCAGCAATCAGGGGGTATCAATTGCCCACATTGCGGCGAGCGCATTCTGGTGCTTGTCAAAAACAAGAAAACCTCAAAGATGGACGCTTGCCCGGCATGTGGCAAGAAGGTCAATGTTGCGGGCTAACACCCGCTGCACCTGACGGCGGGAATCACACCGATAAACCGGCGGACTCCGTTATAAGCCCGCCGCAGGTAAGCTAATCCGTTGGGCGGCTTTTCTCTACCAACAGCGAGGGGCTTGTTATGGCATATACCTCAGGGTAGAGGGCTGCATCAGCAGAAAGTCGTGGGTTCAACTCCTACTGTGCTCTATGGCAAGTAGCGACCTGGCTTGGTAGATATGAGCCGCCTAACAAAGCGTGCAGTTGACGTATGCCACGTCGCGGCAAGATGAATTCGGACATCCTGGAGATATTTTGTGAGCCGTAGCGAGCAGCATACCGGCAAGGCGGGGGAGGCAAGGGCGCTTCGGGTTTTGCACTCCCGAGGCGTGGAAATGGTCGAGAAGATCGGCACACCCGTGCGGATCATTGCCAGCAAGGGCGGGTGGCACCGCATCGTCTGGGGGGATAAGGTCAGCGGGGATCACCGGGGCATCCTCCCCGGTGGCAGATCCGTCCTGGCCGAGACAAAAACAATCCTGGACCGCAACCTGCACTACTCCGACCTGCGAGACCACCAACCCGACCGGCTCACCCTCCATGCAGAACTGGGCGGTCTGAGCTTGCTGGTCTGGGTCCACCAAACGGGGATATTCGTGATGCAATGGCCCATAGACGGCTTCGTAAAAGGGACCGGGATCACTCCCGAGGAAGCCGTCTATCTGGACATTGATGATCTCGGGAAGATATGACATTTGTCACTTGTCAGTTGGCGGGGGTGTCCTGTATGATTGAATCAATATCCGAATAAGAACAATCCTTTTCTGCCCGTGACAAAATGTAAGAGGTGCTCCCCCTGCGCCACACTCATTCTCTCTTAGGGTAGACGGCAGAACGGGAAACAATTACCAAGGAGAATAATATGCCAGAAAACAAAAAGAAATATTGGGTAGCAATCTTAGGTCCCGTATCCGACAATGACCTTCCACCCGGAGCAGATGCACCTCTGCGAGATGGTGTTCGGAGGGGCGCAGAAAAAATAGGTCTTGTGACCGACTATATCCATCTGTATTCCGGGTGGGGAGTAACAGAAGACCAAGCAATAAGAATCCTGGCTATTTTCTCGGAATAGGAGAACCTGATGCAAAAGTTCAAGTCCATCATCAAGAAAGACCATCCCCAGAACCACGCCGAGATGCACCTGAAGCACAGTATCCAGTTCGGGTACTACTACGTGGACGGGAAGGGCGAGAAGATCACCGATTACTACGAATTCCCTGAAAACGCCTACATCGAAGCCGTAGACGTGATGCGGACCGCATGATCCTGGCGGATGGCTTCATCCAGGAATATATCCGGCTCCAGAACGAAAGGGACGCCGGAGAGAACATCTGGAGACTGTGCTTCCTGAGCGCAAAGGTCGTGTCCCCCCGTGGGGTGGCGACTGACGGAACCACACGCTATTATTGCGATACCGTCTCGCAGGAAGAAGGAGCCAGCAGGGAACTCGCAGAGAAGGCCCGCTGCGAAGTGGACACCATCGAGCGGCGGGCTTTTGCGTGGCGGGCCTGGGAACGTTTCCTGGGTACCCCCAGGCTCCTGGATGGAGACGATAACGAGATCGAATACACCTGGTATGAAATCCGCTCCCGTCTGTTCTATAACCACTTTTCCGAAGTGGGTCGGAAATGCGAGAGCGGGAAGATCACACCGGAACAGTCGGCGGTCTACCTGGTCGAAGCGGTCAGGCAGAACTGGTCCGTCAACCAGTTGGGCAGCGAGATCAAGAAGTTCACCGACGACACAGCGGATTTCATGCGGGAGTGGGAGCAGTTCAGGAAGAAATCCCGCAACCTGCGCCGCTGGCCGCACATCACCGGCAGGCCGCTCCGCCTGCTCAAGGAACTGGAGTCGTTCGACTTGACTCCCCCAAGTTAGGTATTCCAGGGCTTGCCCTGTTTACCCGCTGGGCTAGAAAGGGCTGCGCGAGAGCGGGAACCCGGCCCAGCGTCTCTCCAGGATTGGTGACATCCATCACCCCAAGATATGACATTCATCACTACGCCCTGCATCCCCCAGGGCGTATAATATTCTTAGAAAGGAAATGATTATGGATGCTGAGTTTGGAAGTAAGGAATGGTTTCAACAAGTCCCCGAAATCCCGTTCGGGACCTTCACGAAGGTCATGCGCCACACCTGCGGGGAGATCATCAACGTTTCATTTGTCGAAGAAACTATGACCTTCCACGACCGCTTCGACCTTTTTTGCATCCTGCCCCCCATCACGCATTGCCGACTCTGCCGCCACGAACTCGACTATGACTGGCTCTCCGAACCCTTCCTGGTCGAGCCGATGACCTACGAAATGATGCTCAGGACGGAAGCCAGGATGAACTGCTCGAATTGCTGGGGGCACGGTTTCATCAGCAAGAAGGTCGAAGTGGAGAACGAAGAGACCGGCGAGAAAGAAATCCTCTACCGTCTGACCTGCGCTTACTGCAAAGAGGAGACCAGGGGCTATGTGAGCAGCTATTATATCGGTTGGGCAAGGCAGGAGGATTATCTGCGCTATGGACAAGTTGTAAGAACAATCCCAGAAATTCTCGGCATGGAACCAAGGGAGATGAAATTAAAGACCGAGAATGTCTTGCTTCACGAACTGGGCTTCGGCCTGTAAAAATTGTCAATCAAATCAAGTACGTCAATAGAAAGGAGACTAGAATGCCTATTTATGGAATCCAGCAAAGGGGTCTGAAATTCCCAAAGATCGGGACAATCCGAAAGGGCGTAAAAATGCCCGTTCTCGACAAAGAAACCGGAAAACCCATGAAGAACAGTCGTGGAGAAATCAAAACCTATCCAAAGGAAGTTGATTACTTCGTTTTTCACGTTGATCCCACTGCCCAAGATGTCGTTGAGCGCATCTATGCCGCCTACGGAACAGACAAAATAAAGGAATTGCGTTGCTTCCTTGCCTACCCAAGCGCTTTCGATAACTACGATTACTGGCTGGAGGCTTACGCGGCCAATCAGCTAGTAGCCCGGTCCGACGAGCGCATCATCACCTATCTACGGGACACCGAAACAACCGAAACGCTCATCCAGGACGGGAGGATCATTGCCCATTCATCCAGCCAGACATCGAAGGCCGGGAAACTCGTGAACGATCTTCCGCTCGGTACTTCTTTGCCTTACGAAAAAGACATGATCGTCGCTGTGGCGAAGTCATCCGGCGAAGCAATCGTTTTCAAGTCCCATGGACGCTTGAGCGTGGTCATCCCGGAAGTCAAGCGGCCCGTAACCTTCACGGTCACGACTGGGGCCTATTGGTACGACATCCCCAGCATCAAATCCGGCGTGGAACTGGTGGAAATGATTAGCCAGTACAGCAATCCCCGTCGCCCAGCTAACACCATTCCCATTATCCTGCGCCGAGTTCCGGTAGAAGCTCCCTATATCGGGGATGACGGTCAACGCCACACAAAGCTGCAACACCCGATCCAGATGGAAGTCAGTGCCGATGTCTTCGGCGGGCTGCTCGAAGCCTACGCCAACACCCCCCTGGCCTTCCAGTTGCAGGCTCCCACAGCCCCGGTCAATTACCCGGTGCTGACCAGCGGAAAAGACGAAGGTTTCGAAGACGACGATGAATTCGTGGAAGCTATCGACGATCCCGATCCTTTCCCCATGCCGGACGAGCAAGAAGCACCCCGCAACCTGCCGCTCCCGGTCAACGGCTCCGAACGTCCGTTCCCGCCCGAAGTCCTGCTGGTCAAGTATGCCCAGGCCGTCGAAGCCTTCGAGAAGGCCGGGACAAAATCCTCCGACCGGGATGTCCATACCGTTGCCGCCGCCCTGTCTATGATCTTCGGGAGCAATAAAGACGGAACACTGCTCCGGCACGAGTTCTGCCAGTGGCTTACCGGGGTAGCCTCCACCAAAGATATGAGTTCTGCCCAACTGTTGTCACTCAAGCGACTGATGAAGCTCACCGACCTCGGCGACAAGCCCTGCGCCGAAAGCGTCACGGAATTCAAGGACGGGCACGCCGCATATCTCCTGGAAAGCGTAGATCTGTAAAGCGCAAACACCCCGCCGGAACTGGCGGGGTGTTTTTATTTAAGTAGCACTCACTTGAATAACGTCTGCCAGATCAGCAGCCCCAACTGACCGATGAACACCAGGGCCAGTGCCCGCACCAGCAATTTCTGGTTGTCCATATACTGCACCAGCCGGTCAATGGTTACATCCAAGTTCAGCTTTTTGGTCTCTTCGATGAACTTCTCGGCCCGATCCATCCTGATCTCCAATCCATCATTCCCGTTACCGGATACTTTTTTCTCCACTTTGTCCACCGTGGCCTTGATCGTCTCGATCCGTTGCGATTCCAGGGCACAGGCTGGAAATGTCCCCCTGTTATAGGATTTCAGCATCGGTTCCACCTCCACCCGCATGGCATGGAGGTCCGCAAACAAACCCTTGACGCTTTCTTCTATTGTGTCGATGCGCGGGTCAGAAGCCCGCCGTTGAGGTGTCGGCATAGGTTTATCCTTAGTTCGTGGCACGGCTTAGCTCATACCAGGCGGCAGATTTCAAGACCAGCTTGAACGTATCCCGGCTGGTGAGGAAGGTGAAGTTGACGCTCCCGACCAGGTTCAGGTTGTCTATCCCGTCCCTGGCGGTGGGGTCCCTGGCATTATTGATACTCATCAGGGTTAGTTCGTCCCCGTTGACCGCATTGGTCGTGACGATGGTATCCAGGTCATCCGTCGCCGCCGCCCCCTCGGTGTCGATGTTGTGGAATGTGTGGGTCGGGGTGATCGAGCCAGCCGCAATGGTCAGGGTGGCCCCTGCGCCCCGGATCAGGCCCACGGAAACCTGGGTGGTGTTGATTCTCCAGCGAAGGGAGGTGCTGTCATAGTACAGATCGACATGGTATCCAGGCCCAATGGTAACATTGAAACCGGACGACATAATCATCCGGTTGGCAGCCAGGGACGAGGTACTCTGGTGTATCAGGACAATGTTATTAGACCCCGTGTTGATGAGCGTCATCCACCGTCCCATTTTTCCCCCGGAAATCCCGGTAATATTCCGAGAGGCATCCGACGAAAGTCTTAGAACGTCATACTCTCCAGGATCGTAATTATCCTGGTTAGCTGTGATCTGGGAAGGCGTGTTTTCATTGCGGACATCATAGAGCGGAATCTGCGTGGCGTTGAAACGCACCCTACGCTCAAGGTCAACAAAACGCCGGATAAGCTCCGGGAGAAGGCTGTCGGGTTGTGGGAGACTCATTATTCCAATTCTCCAACGAGATTACGGCCCGTCACGTTTTCTTGTCCGTTTTCGTCTATGGCAACATAAACAACCATAATCTCGCACAAAAATTGCCTGCCTGCATAATTAGCCCTGATCCGGTCTCCAAGGTCCCAGTCCACGCCATAGAGACTTCGTGGAGTAGACTCAGACCCGGGCGAGTTTAGGAAAGTCGCATAGAACGTTTCTCTTGGTTTTCTTTCACTCGCCAGCGCGGTTGCGGCGTCTTCCAGGGCGCTGTCGTCTGTCTCGCTGGATGTATTGATAATCGCTTCGCCTCTGTTCCAGCGTGAAGAATTTATTCTGATCGTATCCAGGATTTCCTGGTAGGGTCGGCTCCTGCCCCTGCCCTGACCCCTGGCAATCCCAACGTTGACTTCATCGTGATGGTCAATGGAATAAAACGGCTGGGTAATGTTTTTATTCTCAAGACTGAACTCAAGTTGCTGTGTCCGATCCGTCCCGCGTAAGTTCGAAAAGGTTCTGAACTCGAACCCTGTCCTGCCTCCAATATCTACCGGAACCACATCGAAATATATTTTATTTTGGGTCGGGTCAATGTCCTGGTATTGGATTGTCGCTGATGAAAATTCCCTAAGCACATCCAGGACATTCTGCTCCGGGAAGGAACGGGTCACAATGGGACCCTGGGAAAAGTTAGCCTGGACCGTAAACTCATTTTGCGGATAGGCCCGGTCATTGTCAACACTCCCGTCCTTATCTCTTGCGGATCCGTAAAGCATCTGGTTCCTGACAATACCTTTCATGATGTCATCCGCATAGGTGGCCGTAAGGACTTTAGCGTAGGTTGATCCTGCGGCCTGAATAATATAGCGTCTGTTTAGCAGGTCTATCGGAGACCTGCCAAAAAACTCTATAATAGTGACACCATCCAGACGTGTATATACCTTTGGTTTCCTGAGCAAGAATACGGCATCCAGCCTGAGGGCGTATCCGTCCGCCGGGGAGCGCCAGGCTTCGACCCTCCAGTCTGGAGAAAAATACGGGTTGAGCGTCTCCGAAAAAGGCTTGTACGGGAGTCCGATTTGAAGAACGCCATACCCGGAAACCGCCCTGGAGTAAGACGCAAACGCAAGTTTCTGCTCCGAACCACTCAGGAGAGATAGGCGGGTGCCGCTGTCATCGGTCAGCCAGAATTCATAATTCGCCATTGACCACCGTCGCATCCGCACTCCAGTGTCTTGGAGTGTACCCAATCTGAATGATCCCACCTACGTCGTTGGTCATAAAAATGGCTATCTTGTTTTCTCCGGGAGATAGGGTGAAGTCTGAAAAATCAGAACCAGGCAGCACGACATAGGGGATATTACCGCGCAAATCGCTTTTTATAGTTCCGGCCCCGAAATCAATAAAAACATCTTCGTTGGATAATATCTCAGCATCCAGGTAGACAATTTTTCCGTTTGTCTGATTTTCGACCCAGCGGAGTTTTCCGTACCCATGTACATAAATGATCGGGCTTACTTCGGCTGTTCCAATATTTTCCACCAGGTTGATCGCCGCACAAGAGGACTGCTTGGATGCACTGGAAAGGGAAAAACCGACAATATAAATATCACCGTTCTGGTTGGTGACAACAGCTTTTATGGATGCAGATAGTCCGGCTACGACAACATCCGGGCTGATCCATGTAAAACCGTTCCAGGCAGCTAATCTCTGGATGGCGAAATTGCCGGATGCAGTAAAACCTCCGGCTACATAAATCAACCCGTTAGCCGCCTCTGCCAGGGCGTAGGCAGAGGCATTGAGTCCGCTCCCTAATGGAGACCACGCACTCCCATTCCAGGAAGCTATTCTCAGGCACGAGGCTCCACCGGCAAGCGTAAAGGCCCCGACCGCATAAACAGTATTGGATGATGAGACAATGATTTTGAAAACATCCTGATTCATCCCGGAACCCATCTGGGAAAAAGCGTTTGTGGCGGTATCGTATTGGGCAATGTATTTCAGGGAGCCACCGGGGGACGTATTTTCGTCCTGGAATATTCCTCCAAGATAAATTTTCGAGCCGTCTCTGGAGATGGCAACAGAGTATACGGTGTCATTCAGCCCGTTATAGGCCCCGATGCCGCTCCATCCCGAAACCCTGTATCTGGCAATATAGGCAGCCGTCCCGCCCCCAGCGGTAGTAAATTCCCCTGCGACATAGACATCCCCGTTGGGAGCCACGGCAATATCCCGAACCGTGTCGTTTACCCCGACCCCCATGGCGTGCCATGTCCCATCGTAGTAAGCGATATTATTGGCAGCAACACCGTTGATGGATGTGAATATCCCGCCGATGTAAATATTCCCGTTTGGAGAAATGGCTACCGCATAAATAGCCCCGGTTCCCCCCACCGAAGTAATGCCTATTGAATTCCACTTCTCTCCGTCCCAATAGGCAATATCCAGAGCCGGCCTGAGCGGATCAATAGCAAGGGCGTTGTTGTTGATTACCGTAAAACTGCCCGCAATATAGATACGGCCACTGGAGTCTACGGCCATATCCGAGAGTACATTATTGACTCCATAGTTCAGGTTAGACCATTGTCCCTCTTGCCGCCCTGCGGTTTCCTGAAGAAGCCCAAGACTTTCAGTAAAAGAGAGCAATGCTACTTCGTGGCTGTCTTCAGAATAGTAAGGCGAAGTAGCCAGAAGACGAACGGGGAACGAATTTACCCAGCGGTTTCGAATATCCCAACTCCCCTCCATCCCGCCATCGTAGCGTACCCATAGATATACAGGTATTTCTCCGTCCTGGTATTCCATGAGAAAAGGCTGACCCCTGCCCGTCCTGTCCGGCTTGATGGTATCGAGAAGGTTTTGCCTGAGTTCATGAAGATACCTTAGTGTCCGCTCCTTTTTGTTTTGCAGGTCTTCATTCTTGGCATGGAAGGACATTGTGATAACTCTCGATTCGACCTTCATGTTGTCGAAATACGACCCAGGGTTCATTGCATAGGATTGGGTATTGTTTACAATCGGGGCCATGCCCGCCCCCCCTATAACCGTGACATACAGATTCTTTCTTTCGCATTTCTCTGAAATATTCTCCCACCTTCCCCCTTGGCGGGTATAGACATCCCGGCTTGCTTCGCTGTCGTGGGCAACGATATTCCAGCGACAATCCGGCTGGTCTCCATCGCAGAAAGTCGTTGCGTAAGGATGCCGTTCAATCTGCGCCCCGTCTGCGTAGAAAGTCACCGCCTGCACCCGGTCAGCCGTTTCCACGTACAGGCGTACATCGTCCCCGCCCGAACAGCGCCCGCTTACTTCGATCCGCTGCCACCTGTCCGAACGCAAGGCAATCGACTTCGAAGCCCACTCCATCCCGCTGGCATTGTCGGTCAGCCGCACCCGCACCGCACCCACGCCCCGCACGTAAAGGCTGGCGGTTGCATCGTCACTGACCCCGGCCAATGCACTGACCCGGTAGTAGGCCCCTTCTCCGATAACCGACCCAGCCGCCACGATCTTGAGCGAAGCCACATTGAAACGGGCCTGCTCCAGGGTGCGGCTGATGGAAGCTCCCGTAGCAGTCCACCCATCCGCAACGTATCGGAAAGACGGGTTCTTGATATAATTACGGGTGGCTTCGGGGAGGAGGAAACGAATGGTTGCCATATTATCCAGCCAGACTTGCCATCATATTGAAATCCTGGATGATCGGCTCGGTGCGGGCCGATGAGTTCAGGTTGAGAGTATAGTTCTGCGTATTGGTGACATTGCTCGCCATCGCCGGGGATTGGGCCGTCACCGTTTGCAGGATGCTGGGCATAGCCAGGGCGGGCATGGCTACCTGGGCCATAGCTCCTTGCATCAACTGGGTTGTTTTCCGCACCTGGTCAAGGATGCCCTCCCCATACCCTTGTAAAGACCACTTACCGGCCTTCTCGAATAGCTTGGAGGGTGAGTGGGCATCCAGGGCATCCAGGAACGCATTCCAAATATCCGAAGCCGCCTGGATCATAATATCGATGACCCAGCCCACCCCGCTCATAATCCCTGCACCGATCCCCTCCATGATTTTCAATCCCTTGTTCAGCCAGTCCACAAGACCCAGTGCATTGTCCGCCGTCTCCCCGATACCGTAAAAGAAGTCGTGGACTTTCTTGCCGAGATTTGTAAAGAATGGCTCTACCTTGTCCCACATTTTTTTGAAAGGATTAGAAATATCGTTCAAAACTTTCGACATAATCTCCTTGATCTGCGGCCAGAATTTGACCGTCAAATACCCAACAATGGCTGCGAATATACCAATAAAGAAGCCTAAGAACATAGCAAGTGCCGCAATTGCGATTTCAGGGAATGCTATGATAAAGCCTACTGCCCCGGCCAGGGTCACCATAAAAGCAACTACTCCGGCGATCAATCCAATGACCATACCGGCAATTGTGGCAATGATCTGCCAGGCAATGAAAGCAATGGCAACCGCCTTGAGGAACTTCAGGACTCCCTCCTTGTTTTTACTTAGAAAAGTCAAAATAGATGTAATGGCAGGCAGAACATCCTCTATGAGAATAGGGGCTATAAAGGCAATGGCATCGCCCATTCCCTCGAATACGCCAATGATAGTATCCTTGTTATCCACGAGCGCCCCAACAAGCTCACCGATCTTTTCTCCCGCCGTTCTAAAGAAATCAATAATCTCGTCCTTGTGTTCGCTGACCCATTGGGCAATCGAGGAAACCACATCTGCGATCCGATCCACGAAAGTCTTTTCATCGTCATCCCCCAGGCCGTCTTTCATCCCCAGGATTCCCAAAACAATATCACCAATATTATTGACAAGCCATCTGACAGATTGCTTCACACGCGTCCAGGCCGGATCGTTCACGAAATCAACGAACCGCTCCCACATCTCTTTGACAAATGGAATGACATCATTCGAAATTCTGTCGCCCATGTCTTTGAAGAACTGGATGATGTCATCCTTGTTCTCCTCCAGCCAATCGGCGATCTTCTGGAAGAATACGACCACACCATCAGCCATCGAGGTAGCCGATGGAAGCATTCCCATCAACCCCTCGGTAATGCTGACCAGTGCCGCCGCGATCCTGTCTGCCGCTTCTACGATGGCATCCCAGCGTTTTTCCTCGGTCAGCTTATCCATGAATTTTGCAATCTTCTTGCCGACCGTATCCAGGATAGGCTTGATGATATTGAAGCCTACGATAGACTTCACAAAGTCCTTCATGTTATCGGTTGCGCCCTGGATGGTCTCGGCCATTTTTTCAGCCGCCCCCACAAAGCGCTCTTCCACGACCTGCTGGAAGGCGGTGATAAACTCGGAGGCGGGAACTAAGCCCTCACTTCTGAGCTTGTTGAGTTCTTCGGTCGTGATCCCCATGTTTTCGGCCACACGCTGAAGAATGTCATTGACCGGCACAAAAGAGCCTCGGGCCAGGTCCCGTAACTCTGTGCCGGTGATCTTGCCTTGCTGTTCCATCTGCCCCAGGTTGATGATGATCCGCTCAATGTGTTCGCCAGAAAGACCCATCCCGGCTGCGAAGTCTGTCACGCTCTCGGTAAGTGAGCGGGCCTTTTTGTCCGCATAGCCATAAGAGCGGGCCAGGGTATAGACGTTGGCAATGTCTGTGTTGTCGTAGGGAGTTTGGACGGCAAGTTTTTGAATCCATTTCAGTTGTTCTTTGGTCAGGCGGATGGCTTCTTTGGAGACATCCGCATATTCATCGCCAGACTCTACCAAGTCGTTGAAATTCAATCGCTCCAGCCGCAATTCAAGGGTCTGGAATTCTTTCCCCGCATCAATGGTGTTTTCCACCAACTCCTTTATTTGCCTGGCCGCCCACTGGACGGCATCCGCCAATAGCTCCCCGAAGGCATGGGCCAGGGTGTTTGCAATAAAGTTTGCCACCCCCCTCATGGCATCAATAGCCTTCCCGCCGAAACCGCTGAACGTATCCCCCACCGCGCCAAAAGCACGCTGTAAGAGCGTGCCCTGGTTGCGGATACCCTCCAAGCCCTGGTCAATTTGTTTCGCCCCATCCATGAACTTGGTCAGGCCCTTGATTACGGCTTCAACGCCAATCTTTTCCATTACGCCTGCCTCTGGTTAGACTTCTTCCTGGCTTCCTTGATCTCTGCATCGGCCTGGTGCGCTTCCGAGGCCATCCGTATCCGGCGAGCCGCTACGACAATAGCCCGTTCCATCGGGTCCATTTCATACCAGTCTGCAATGCCGATGTTGCGCTCAAGGCGGGCTGTATGTTCTTCGTAAACCGGCACAATCCCGTGAGCCATGGCGCGCCAGTGCAGGCCCGCACTGATCCCGTTCTCGATCTCGACCTGGCTGACCGGATACTCTAGTCCTCCGGCAGTCTTAGTCACTCCCAGGAAAGGATTCTGCGTCGGCCACATCCTCCTCGGCAACTCCCGATGTGCGCCCGACGATCAGGCGGATGGCTTCCAGGTCTTTTTCATTGACCGCTGCCTTCGAGAGTACCCAGGTCATATACCGCCAGCCCTTGTTATCCGGCTTGGTCGGCAATTCCAGGGCATCCAGGTCTTCCATCCAGCCATCGTCTTGCGGGCCGGGCATCCCCTTGGGCTTGCTGTGCAGTTCCGTTCCGAGCATGATGAGCGCATTCAGAATGCGGGAGTTGTTCTGGGTCTCCCAGGCTTTGACCCGTTCGATGTAGTCCGGGTCGTCCGGGTTGGTCATCTCCCGGTTCATGGCCTTGTTGAAGTAGACCGGCGGCTCCGGCCTGGGAAAGGCGCTCATTACCCGGATCAAGACCATTGGGTTGGCTTGCCTGGCTTTGAGTACCACGCCGGTAGAGAGGGTGATGAGACTGCCACCACCCTCCTGTGATTTTTCTACAGCTTTTACAAGTTTCTCGTCTTCGTCCATTGCTTCCTTGCTTCCTTTTTTGAATCGTTTAGGCCGACATCTTCAGGATGATCCCGGCGGTCCCGTTGTCTGCCATGCCAGCGGCGTAGACAGAATTGGCGTACTTCGAGCAGACGGCGATGTCGGACAAGTAGGAGTTGTCGATCCCGACCCCCAGCTTTCCCTGGGGCAATACGGTCCACTCGTTGCCTGCCGTGATCGTCCGCAAGATGTAAGATTGACCGCCCGTGCGGGCCGAGAGATAACCTTCGGCTTCGCTGACGAATGCGATCTTGTCGATCCGCAGGTAGGTATTGGGCAGCAGGATTTCAGACCAGGTATGGCCCGAATCCTGGGTCATCCACAGCTTTCCGTTCCCGCCTGCGCCTTCCCCTACCAGCCAGACCGACTCATCCCACATCCAGCAGGCTCCCATGTTGACGCCTACGCTAGGCCCGGTCACGGCTTCCCAGGTGTCGCCACCATTGCCGGTGTAGATCACGGCGTTGCTGTCCCCTACAGCCAGGACATTCTCGGTATCCAGGGCGTGTACGGCGTTCAGGTTTTGGGCGGTTGCTACACCCGCATCCTGGACTTCCACGGCAGTCTTGTGGTTCTTGGTGAAGTAGATATACCCGCCGTCTCCTACGACCCAGACATGCCGCACGTCCGGGGAACTCAAGGCATTCGGGCCTTTCCCGGCCACAAAGCCGTTGGCGTTCTGCTGCCATGAATTCTGGTCTGCATAGAGATCGTCCACGTTGGTGTAATGGAATTCATGCCCGGTGTTGGTGATAAGCACGAAATCGCCGCCGATGATCTGGGCATCGGCAACATCTTCGTTCGAGAACATGGTGTCGATGATCTCGCTATCCCAGGTCAGACCGCCGTCATCCGAGTAGAGCAAGATGGGCTGCGTACCGGGGGTAGCACTGGCCCCGGCCATGGTCGCCAGTACCCTCAGACAAGGGTCGGGGCAGTCATCGCAGTTGTCGCCTGCGTAGGTGTCGATGGTGTAGATTTCCCGAACCGTTTCGGAAGCGCCGATGGTTTCCTGGCGCATCTTGAGCAGTTCATAATACTCTTCACTGGTCATCGGCACCATGTCATTGGTGGGGTTGTTTTCAGAGCGATCAAAGGCTCCGAAGTTTTCCAGGGAGTGACCGCTGATCTCCCCATCCGGGAAGTAGGTCCACTTCTCCCCGCCATCCGAAAAGTCCTGCGGGTTGCCACATTTGCCCACCAGGGCGAAGATGTCCACCCGGCAGCGGCGGTTCTTCCAGTCCATGAGAATGGACTTATCGACGGTATAGCGGGACGAGATCGAGAAGGTGGCCCGCTCCGTGGCTCCTGGGATGGTCCCGACCGGGATGTCCCGGTCGAAGTTATTCGGGTCGGGTGCGCCGACCCGGGTGGCTTCGCCGATGGTCTGGGCCGGGTCATCCCCGAACTTGCCGAGGGACAGGAATTCCGGCGTCCTAGCCGGGTGTACGCCGCCCCGCACGTACCAAACACGAACATTCAGGGCTGAAACTTGCTTGACGTTGGGTGCCATCTTTGGCCTCCTTATGAAACCTTGTGATAGAGTTCGGCTAATTTTTGGGCGTCCAGGCCATAGGCCTCCTGGAGCGCCCCGATAAGTGCTTGACCTTTCAGGTCCTTGCGGGTCAAGATTCCCCTGGCGTGCAGGATGTTATGCAGGCGGGTGGCGAAGGGTTCGAGCAACCCGGCCTCGTCTACCAATCCTTCAGGCGGGCCGATGATGATCGTGTTATCGCCCTCGACCAGGGCCTCGTACTTCCTGCCGTTTTCTTCGATAGTCTGTCGGTTCATTTGTTGACCCGTATCCCGTTCTGGTGGATGCGCCGGTAGGCATACAGAGCGCCCATGGTCGTACCCAGCTTATTGGAGGCCATTTCAGGGGTGATGGTGAACCCGCCCGCTTCGCTGGTGTAGATCAGGTCCGTCCTCCACTTCTCGATGAACTCGGACACATTCGAGCAGCCGCATACCGGGCGGTCTAGTTTGGCGGCGGCGTAGTAGGCCACAGCATACTCCCAATAGGGACTCATCTCCACGTAGGGCCTGAGCAGGCTGTTATCCCGATACCCGCTGTAGTACCACAGTCTCACCTGGTCCGGGTCATGGCAGGCAGACCAATAGGCGCTATTGAAGCGCAGGTTGGTCGCATCCCAGGTAGCCGGGGCAGGGACCAGAAATCCGATGCGGGGGTCACGCAGGTGGAAACAGGCTGTTTGTGTCCCGAACTGGCAGGCATAGCAACTTCCACAATAACAGTCCAGGCATCCGGGGTCCGATTCCCACATTAGTTGCGCCTGGGTAGATGGGTCGTTATAAACCCGGTAGACATCCACGGTTGTTTCATAGCTGGCCGCATCCGCCGCATCCAGTGGTTCAGGGTTGAGGGCATCCAACTGGTTGGCGGCGACGATCTGCCAGGCTTTGAACTGGATAGTGGCATTCCCGCCAGAGATGGAGACCTTGATCGGCCTGATCTCCCATTCGTCCACCCCGGATTTGGCCGGGTAGTACAGGTGGATTTCGTTGGTGTCGGTGATCGTCACCGGGACGATGACGACACAGGTCTCGGCGTAGCTGTCCACATCGTCATCCTGGCGCACCACGGCGGCCCCAGCCTGGATCAGGGTCTTGACCCTTACCCCGCCCGAAATAAGATGACCCCGGAGCGCCTCCACTGATTTGAGTTGGTAGCGGGGGTTGAAACCGCCCGCCCCGTATACTTCCGGCCTGGCCGGTTTCGGATAGGGCAGGCGTTCATCCAGCGTCCAATCCGGGATCAGGTTATAGCCGACTTCGGCGGCAATGTCCATTTCAGCTTGCCGGATGGCCTGGGCGATCTGCTCCCTGCCCACCCTGTCCGAGTGCTGATAGTCGTGCTGGAAGAATATCTCCCCGCAGACCGTACCAGGCGTGAGCGTACCACCATCTAGCTGGTTTGCGTGGAGGGGATGAATCCCCATAAGCTCGAACCAACGATCAAGGGATAACCATGTCTTTGTACTTGCTCTTGCCATATTCGGCCATTCCGCGCTGCTGGATTTGTACCGCATACTTCAGGGCTTTGGCGAAGTAGTAGCGGAACCTTTTTGATCCGGGGGTGTAGCGCAATACCTTGTGCATCGCCTCGTCTAACTGGCGTGAAGTGAACCAGGCTGGCTTCCATGTCCCACAGCCCTTACAGGCAATGCCTTCGGCAATGTACAGCTTCGAAAGTGGCCGTCTCTCGAGGCTGCCCCAGTCGGCCATGTTCTCGTAGCCGCAGGAGCATTGCACAGGCAGTTCCATGAAATAATTATACACTTTTTTCACGGCAAAACATGACATTCGTCACTATGTGAACAAGGGATGAATATGTATAATAAAGTAAAGATTGATAGATGTTGTAATACACTTGCCGTCTAAACATAGTTAGACCCCTGTCTTGCAAACAGGCGCACTTTATAAACTTAGTTGTTTCAGGCGAAAGCCTGTTCAATCCCCGCCATGTCCATACCGTTCATATATCGGTCATGCAACTGCCCAAACGGGAGATGGTTGAAAGTTGGCGAAATCGTCCGAGTGGCGGGGTCTAACAAAGCGTGCAGCGGAATTGGGGCGGGCGTAGGTGTCCGAAGGTTGAGAACCAGCCGCCCCAATCCGCTAACGCCAGCCGTTATGCGTTCACATAAGGAGAAAAGATGGCTACTCAAAAAATGTCAGTAAAGCAATTCCGTGATGAAGGTTTTTTGCAGGAGTTGAATCGTCAATTCTTGCACCCGCTCGGCTTGGCTATTGAAGTCGTGATCGACGATGAAAATAAAATGACCTTTGGCGAAGTTTGGGATTATCGTGACGACCCCGAAGGCTTGATGTATTCAGAAGGCGATATTGATTCGGAGTTTCGCCGCAAGGTAAATAATGTCAAAAGGCTTGCTGATGAAAAGGCGCAAACGCGGCAGGCTAAATTAGGCTGGGTTGTTCAGCCCGTAAAAAACGCATAACAAAGCGTTAGATTGCTCCGTGAGGTAAAAATGATATATGAGTGCAATGGTTCGTTTTTCGCAGATGAAGTTGATCGTGCATTCGGTGATAATCTGGTCGTGCCAGTTGTCGGGCTTGTTACGGTTTATCCCGCTAATGATTATGTCCGTCAGCATGGGCGCAATCTAACTACGCTTGCACTGGACGGGCTTTGCCGCGTGTGTGGAATAGCGTTGCGCGAAAGCGATATCGAATCTGGTGAATGTGTTGAGCATCAATACGCCCGCCAGTAAAGCAAGTACGTTAGACCACCACTTTGCAAAAGGAGTAATCATGCTAAATAGTTCATCTGAAACAAACTCGGTTTCAATTCGTATTCCGAAATCTTACAACTGGAAACCTAAAGAAGATATTACAGCGTATGAATTGGCTTTATGTTTGCCTGTTCTTACTGGCAAGAATTGGTACGATGTCGAATATCTCATTGAGGCTTTGCCAGAAAATGCCCGCCGCCATTTCGAGCAGGTGGTCTAACAAAGCGTACACTGGACGCGGGCGTGGCTGTGGCGCAACGATGAACCGTCCGATGATGATATTCCGTTTTAGTTCGGCACGCGCCAGTAACGCCAACCGTTAGGCGCTTACATGCGAAACATGGCTATCAAAGGAAGGTAAATGTGAAGAAAACAAAATGTTCTTATTGCGGAACATATACCAAGAAATCGTTTTGTCCCGAATGTGGTGCTCCTATTTCTCTTGATATTGAAATGAAAGAAAACGATATACCATCCGCTTTAAGTGATGGAAGAAAACCAGCACATTGCACGAAGTGTAATTCCGTTTTACGAGTAATTATAAAAAACGCTGGATACAACTCAGAAGGAGAAAGAAATTATCACATATTCTACAAATGCCCAAATTATTCATTTCCATTTGGCTTATGGCATGATAGTTTGGTCGAGTCATCTGATTTTTGGGATGCCACTCCAAATAATATTTCAGAAAGTGATCTTGCTTACTACGATTATTCTCGACATTAAGTGCAAACCACTGGGCGGCTCTCGCTCAATACAATCAAGGAGAAAACAATGAAATCATGTCCTTTTTGCGGAAGCACCAATACTGAGCCACAAAATACCGCCTATGAATGGGGCGACACTATTGTTATTATGCAGGTGAAATGTAAGATTGTGGCGCATTAGGCCCTATCGAAACAGAAACAGAAAGTTGTGAATTGCTTTGGGATAGGCGGGCAGACCCCGAAGGAGAAATCATGTGGCATAGATGTGATAAAGAATTGCCCCCACAACCAGGAAGATACTTGATTTATTTTCACTACCAGGACGCCATATTTATATCATACTGGGATGGTGAAAAATGGGAGCAAAAGGGTTGGTTGAGCATAACTCATTGGACGGAACTTCCATCCAAGCCAGATAACAGTTCTGAAGTTGGTCTCAATATGGGCGTGTTGATTCACCTGCCGTGAGTCTGTCCAACACGGTGTGCAGCGGGCTACTTTTTGGCATAGCGTTCGCATGTGGCTTGCAAGTAAAATCATCGGTTGGGGTTGGTGGCTGGCTCAAATCGGCAGCAACTAACGCAAACCGTTAGTACCAAGGAGTCCCACAAATGCTTGAACGAATTACAACAAAATGGATACCCAGCAGTGGAGGTATAACAGAAACCAGATTTGTCGGATTGGTACTTGTTGCCAAAATGATAATTGGCGCAGATGGAAAAGAAGTTTCCTGGTTGGATGCCTTGATATTTATATTGCTTTGTAAGTTATCTGGATCTCGTCTTGAAACACGGCAGGCAAACACTCACCACTAGCCATCCAGCCATTTCTCGATCAGTATCGCCCCCGCAGAGAAAGCAAAGATCATTGCCAGCTTCAACGACGAGGCTGGCAATAGTATTATCACCAGCACCCAAAAAGCAGATACCCAAATACTGGAACACCACAGGCATGAAAATATCTGGGGGAAAAATCTGTCCGGGATCAAGACCGGATTCCCGTCCTGGTCATGCCTGATCCCGGTCAATTCTCTCAACTTCAAAAATATATCAAATGGGCCGCGTTCGCTTACCATCAGCCTGGCGATGCGCCAGACGGCAAGCGAGTAGATGACGAATTCCGCCACGTTTCACCTTCGAGTAGTATCCCGGATCTGAAATGACCACATGCCAATACTGGTGATGCCACCCGGCATCAAAGGCTATCCACCAGCCTTGCCAATTATAAATAGGTCTCATGCCGCAATCGGGTGTCCGATGAATTCGGTCGGGTCGTTGGCCTGGCTAACCCCGCCTCCCTGAAGCATCCTGAATATCGGCGCACCCCGCTCATTCATCCCCAGGAATATCTCCGCATCTCCCAGCAGTACCGAGTGCAGGCGGTGGGAATCGTTGTTCCCGAAGCGGTAAGTGATGTCCCTGGAAACCTTCGATCTCAGGCTGAACGTCCCGGCCTGACCACCGATATATTCGAGCATGACCATCTGGGTAGAGGGTTCAGACTCGATCTCCTGTAAAGATTTCTGCGAGAAGTTCCCGCTCGCCGACATGGTACTGGCCGGTTTTAGGTTGGGCAATTTCTTGCCGCCGCATCCACACGCCATCTGTTCTCTCCTTTTTTCAATAATACCATTCAAATCCCATTTCTTTTTGACGTATTCCAGGATGCTTTCCCTGAGCGCATGGTCTTTTTCCCGTTTGGTGGTCGAATAATAACGGTAAACGAATAGCATTTCTGGGATGTGATAAAAGCAAGCGCACTCATTGGCAAGGGCGATCTGGAATTCCCAATCCTCTATTCCGGGAATCTCCGTATCCCATCCCACCTTATTGGCAAGGGCACGGGGGATCAGGATGGAAGTTCCCGGCATCGAACAGCCCTTGAAAAGTGTGCGGGCATCAAAATCCGGCATGTAATGGAATGCCTTGAATTCCTTTTCCGAGAACATCTGAACGAAATCGGAGTAGATCACACCGGCGTTATTCTCAGCAGCAGAGACCATCCGCTCCAGGAACCAGGGCAGCCAGTAATCGTCGGCATCCAACCAGATCACGTATTTCCCACGGGTGTACTTGAAGCCTTCGTTCCGGGCAACCGAAGCACCCTTGTTCCCGCCCGTGCTAACTACCCTGGCCCAGGGTGCGCCCATCACGTCTTTGTTCCATTCATACCCGGTGTCGTTGACCAGAACGCACTCCCAATCGGTATAGGTCTGGGCTTGCAAGCTGTCCAGGGCGTCCAGGACAAAGCGTTCGTGGTTCGGCCCTACCGTGACGATCACTGAGACCACCGGGTAAGCATAGTCGTGGGCATACCACGACTTTCTCGGCGGCTTCCCCTGGGCGGCGAAGGGAACCAGGTGCGGTTTCCTGGGCGTATCCCCGTGCTTGCGGATGATCTCCCTGGCTTGGGAGAAGTCCGCCGCTCCCTGCCGCCACGGAAACCAGGCAGTCCAGTCCGGCTCTTTGCCTTCATCCTTCCACTCGGTTGCCCCCTTGCTGTCATGCCGTTCCCGGTGAAGGTAGGTCACGGCCTGGGTGACTTTCCTGGCCCGGAATCCCAGGGATGTCACCCGGCACCAGAACTCGGCATCTTCGTTGCGGGTCATGCGTTCCCGGTAGCCGCCAGAGCGTTCGAACACTTCCCGCCTTGCCATCACGCAGGAGGGGAGTTGGTTCAGGTGGGACATCTGGTGATACCAGTTGTAGGCTTCTGGCGGCCAGTCCGAACGGACGGGTTCTCCGCTCTTGCCGATCACCCGGCTGCCGTCCTCCCGGATGACTTCCAGATGTCCGTAGGCGATATGGAGGGTGGGGTCCTTGTCCAGGGCTTCAGCTTCGATGGCAAGGGCACCAGGGGCGAGCATGTCGTCTGCATCCAGATGGCGGATGTAGCGGCCTTTGGCGTGGGCAAAGCCGAAGTTCCTGGCTCCCACCAGCCCAAGATTGCGGGGAGTGCGGAGGTAGCGGAAGCGTTTATCGCCATCCTTGACCGCCCCGCCCCAGACAGCCTTGGTTTCATCCGACTGGGCATCATCCACGACCAGGCATTCGTAGTCTGTCATGGACTGGCTCGTTACCGACCCGATGCAATCCGGGAGATATTTGTCCAGGTTATGCGTGGTAATGATGATGCTTACCTTCGGGCGTTTGATCTCGTAGTAGTCCGCATACACCCGCTTGATGATCTCGGCATACTGTTTTATCCGGGGCTGCCACCCCCAGCGTTCGCGCACATCTGCCAGGGCATTGGCCGAGAGTCTCTCCCGCTGTTCGAAGGCCAATTCCACGCACTCCGCCAATTCCTTGTAATTACCGGGGTGGGCCAGGTAGCCGGTCTCGCCCTGTCTGATGATCTCGGACTGCCCGCCCCAGTCCCAGCCCACCACCGGCACGCCGCAAGCTAGAGCTTCCAGGGTGCCGATCCCAAAGGTCTCACGGGCCGTACACAGGTATAGCCCCGATCCGGCCACCAGGCTTTTCATCTGCTCGTAGGGAACTGTGCCAATGATCTCGACGTTCTCGCTTTTCCTGCCTACCGTGCCGACGAATTTCCGATGGGTCATGAGGGAGGCCAGCTTGAGCATGTCGTTCGGGTCACTCACATAATCGGCCCTGGCTTTGTTGAAAAGGATCGTGCCGTTGTGGTTCGGGTTGGGGGTGAATTCATCCGCATCGACCCCGTGGTAGACCACCTCCGGGTAGAAATAGCCGCCCCTCCGCACGGCCCTGCCGACCCACTCAGACGGGACGGTGTGGGCCACGGAAGCGCACATGCTCTCGATCACCCTGGCATTGGTCTCGTAGGCATCATCTCCCCAGGGCTGGCGGCTCCAATAAAGCCCGTGGCCGATATGGATAAGCGGCTTGCTACCGTCCGTAATCAGGGATGCGCCGTGGTTGACAATAATATCAGCCTCATGGGGTGTGCCGACATTCTCAATCCCGAACTGCGGCAGGTATCCCACCATCGCATCATAGACACGCTTGATGCCATAGATGGCATTAGGGGAGATGTGGATTTTTATCATCGGCTATATTTCTCGGCTAGGCTTGGGCGGCTCCGGGCGTGGGGCTGTCTGTGATTTTCCAGCATGTCTCTGAAAATTTTCCATGTTTTCCATCTCTCGCAACAATACGCTGGCGACTGTTTGTTGTAGATTATTTCCAATCCGTTCCATAAGTTGATACCGTGCCATCAATTCATTCCAAAGTTTTTCGTAGTCCATCTTTGATCTCCTGGGTCATTCATTGACATCTTCGTACTTTCCGAGCTTGAGATAGTCGTGCCACCAGCGGGCCGTTTCTTTCAGGCCATCCACCAGGCTGATCTCAGCCGTCCAGCCTAAATTCTTCCTGGTATTCCGCACATCCATGAACACGCTGCCCCGAGGGTCTTTCTCGTGGGAGTGCTCCCAGGGGTAGTTTTGCACCCCGTAGATCATCGAGATGCAGGTCAAGACATCGTTGACCGAATGGCTGATCCCGGTCGAAGCATTGAACGTCCCCGTTATGGCAGCCGTCACCATTTCGGCGTTGAGCCGGGCAATATCCCCCACAAAGGTGAAGTCCCGCTTTTGCCTGCCGTCCCCGGTGATGTAGAATGGGTCGCCCCGCAGGAAGTGACGGAAGGCACGGGCAACCACCTGGTTCTGTCCGAGCGGATGCTGGCGGGGGCCGTAGATGTTCCCGTAGCGCAGGATCAAGTGCTTTGGGAAGTAGTAGCGGATGTAAGACTCAGCGGCCAGTTTGCTGATCCCATAAGGCGATTGCGGGTCCCTGGCACTCTTTTCGGTCAGGGCGGCTTTGATGCGCTCATCGTATACGGCGGAGGTGGACGAGAAGATAAAGCGTTTGACCCCGTACTCCTGGGCCAGCTTCAGCATCGTGATCGTCCCGATGGCATTGACGGTCAAATCAAAGGCCGGATCGTTGATCGAGGTGCTGATGGCAGGCTGGGCGGCCAGGTGAATAACTACCTGCGGGTTGAAAATCGAAAAGATGTTCACCATGTGGGGGTAGTCGGTAATGTTCTGGACTTCTACGTCCCCGCCCCGGTCACAGAAGCAGACCAGGTTCTCGCTCTTGCCGGTCGAGAAATCATCCACGACCAGGACTTCGTGTTTATGGTCAAGGAGCAACTCTGCCGTATGGCTTCCCACGAAACCTGCCCCGCCGGTTATGAGTATCTTAGTCATATTGACAGTATTCCTACAGTGATGAGCACTTTCATTTCGGCAACCCGTCCTTGTCGTAGGTCATGTGTTCAACCGGATAGGTAAAGCGTTCCTGGCGTACATGCCTGAAATCCAGCCGCTTGAGCGCCACGGTCAGGGCGTGAGCGCCGAAGGCGTTGGAGGAGTGGACGATCCACTCCGGCTCCCAACTGAACGGCCAGCCCGTCTTTTGGATGTAGCGAGCAACTTCCATCCCGCAAGTGGGTGTTTCCGGGTCTTCGAAGTCACAGCCGGTCAGGTCATGGTCCAGGCTGACCACATCCCACGGCTGGGCGCACAATAACCGCAACGTTTCGGAAACATTGGGGGCAATAGTCACATCATACTCACCCGAATATTGCAATAGCGCCGCATGGATACGCTTCGAGCGGTCATCCACAAAGAGCATGGTTTTTTTCATCCTTACCACCTTTCCACGATCTCGCTCCCCTCGGGAGCATAGTTGAACAAGACTTGCCGCAATCCGGTTGCGGCAACCACATCCGATTGTTTATCCACGGGCACATCGAACAGGAAGAACCCGCCCCCGCCCGCCCCCAGCAGCTTCCCGCCCATTGCCCCGGCTTCCAGGGCGGCATAATAAATCCAGTCCATATCCGTGTCTGAAATTCCCCAGGCCAACTGTTTCTTGAGTATCCAGTTATCGTGCAGGTAGCGGCCCATCACAGACCAGTTCCCGCCCTTCAAATCGTTCCAGAGCGAGACGGCCAAATCCCGCATTTCCATGCCGATCTTGCGGGTCTTTTTGTCGGCGAAGTTCATGCCCTGTTCGGCCAGGATGCCGGAAGATGAACGGGTCTTGCCAGTATAGAGCAGTACCATCCGTCTCATGGCGTACCGCCGCAACCCATCCATGCCCGAGGGGAGCGGCTCGGCAGTGACCGTCCCGTTGGGATTGAAGTCAAATTTGTGCCAGCCCCCATAGGCGGCGGCGTAATGATCCTGCTTCCCGACCGGGCGGTGGCACATCCTTTGTTCGATGTCATAGGCCAGGGATGCAAAGAAGGAAGGCTCGATGTTGGTCTTGCGCCCGGCGTGTCCATAAAGCGCTTTGAGCAGGCCAACGATGAAGGCCGACGAAGAACCCAGCCCTGTCCCCTCCCCAGGGATGTCCGCAATGGAGACGATCTCGACCCCTGCCTGGCCCGTGTAACGCAGGGTTTCCCGTACCAGGTCATGTTTGATCAATTTCGGCCTGGCGACGTTCTCGGTCTTCGAGTATGAGACACGGGTGCTGCCGTCGAATTTATCCGCTACGCAGACGGTGATGTACTTGTCGATGGTGAACGAAACCACTGCGCCGGGTTCATAGCGGAAGAACTCCGGCATGTCCGTGCCTCCGCCGACCAATGAAATCCGAAGGGGTGTGCGAGAGATAATCATTCTACTTCTCGAAGATCAAAACATTGGCAGGCAGCCAGTAAAGCGGGCTGCCGATGTTAGACCATAGCAAGGATAGGTTGACAGCCATGTCTTTCTTATGGGATAGATTCCGCAAGGAAAACTGGTCTTGCCAGTATTTTGATGG
>Ga0208958_1000315_pt1 | contig 59099 bp, 47 predicted proteins | sample RifOxyB1_FD_184032 | JGI IMG/M metagenome (GOLD analysis project Ga0208958, IMG submission 184032) | Soil microbial communities from Rifle, Colorado - Rifle Oxygen_injection B1 (SPAdes) | ecosystem: Environmental > Terrestrial > Deep subsurface > Rock core/Sediment | place: Rifle, Colorado...
TATTTGTTTTTCGGCCGAAAAACAAATATTTTTATGGCCATTCTAGTTACAGGGGTGATGGGTATCTTTATTGTGTTTGGGCGTGTCTATTTACTATTTATTTGTATATTTATTTATTTGTTCACTTGGATGTTGAAAAAAACACAGAATAAGTCATTGGGAGTGATGCTAGTTAGTACAACCATATGTGGTGTGATTTTTTATCCATTGTTCAACGAATCGATTTTGTTAATACTGATGCTTGCCTTTTCGTATTTTTATTTAGAACAAAAATCTGTGTTAAGTTTCTATGTTTTAATGGTTGCCAATGTGCTTGTGTTTTTTCAGTTTTTTGTTTTTTACGGAACGTTGGGATTACCACCAGTTAGAGGCTTGTATTTCGAATTTGTACGTGTCGGTTATGGTATGTTCTTGATAGGTTTTCTTATTTTGGTTACTAAATTATTTATCAGAGGGATTTCTGAAGACAAATTGTTGAGAACCCTAAAAAAATTTCTGGTCGTATTTTTGGTTTTTGTGAATATTTCTTTTATCACTGCAACTGGTTCTTCTGATACAGTTTCTTGGGCACAATATTCGAATGCAATTGTGAAATCTGGTGGTAATCCTTTTTTGGCACAAACATATGAGGATCAGAGATATCCTCCTCTTTCAACGTTGATCATGGTGCCGTTAACAATGTTGAGAAAGATTGTGATCGGTGTTCATCCAACTTATGCAACGTCAAACAAACTAACGGTTTTTATTTTTTATAGTTTGATGATAGTAACATTGGTGGGGATTGTGAATAAAGGTTTAACTAAAAAACGTATTTCCATAGATAGTTGGTTGATGCCTTTAACCGTGGTTAGTTTGATTGTTCAAACACAGGGATTTGCAGATTTTAACGTTTTTACAATTCCGACGTTTTTACTTTCAGTATATTTTCTTTTTAGAACGAAGAGAATTTTCATGGTGGGGTTATTGTTTGGAATAACATTGTCAATTAAGTGGCAGCCAGTGATCTTATTACCACTATTTTGTGCTTCTTTTTTGAATTTCGAGACAAATATTTTAGTTGGTTTTCGGAAATTAATACAATTTGTCGTTGGAATGTTTGTTCCAATTATATTTTTCTGGCTGATGGTGATTATAAACCCTGGAGGATGGGAAGCCTTCATGCGCGCTTGGGTGTTTTTGATAAACGGTGCACCAATGTTATCTGGTCAAGCATTAAACTTAAATTGGTTTGTAACGTATCTAATTCATTATTTTCAGCCCGGTCTTGATGTGTCACTTACTCATCTTGAAGGATTAAACCGTCAAATTCCAACATCACTAGCACCAATGATTTTTCAAGGTTTTTTCTTTGTTTATTTTGGTGGAATTGTTGTATGGAAGTATTGGATGGACAAAGAAAAAACTTTTGAGAAATTTGTTCAATCATCTATGATGGTTTATTTCACTCATCATATCTTAAATAAATCAGCTTATGAAAAGCATTTGTTTTATGTACTTGTGTTTGCGCTTTTATATTATCTAATTAGACCTAATCAAATTAAAAGATGGTTATTGGTATTAATAGACTTAATGACCTTGATGAATTTAATTTTCTTTTTTGGATTTACAGGTGATAAGTGGGTGCCGAGGATGTTTTACGGTTTTGATTTAACAGTTTTATTTTCGGTATACTATGTGGTGATTTACTTCATAATTCTTTGGAGTTATTTGAAGAAAGAGAAAGCTTTAGGCCTTTCTGGGTAATTTCCATTCTTTGGGATCACACTTTTTGCGAAATTCATCGTTTGGATTAAACTTTTGAGTGATGTAAAAAACCATGATTGTGTCTTTTTTTAGCGCCATATATCCATGCCAGACACCTGGTGGAATTGAAAGTGTTTTTTTGTCTTGATCTGTCAAAATGAATTTTTCATTTTTACCGTCTTCGTATTGAAGCCAAAAAAGAACACTTCCCTTAACAACTGTGAAGTAGTCGGTTTGTATCAAGTGCCTGTGAAGTTCTTCTGGTTTAACTTTTGGGGCATGAATTGTGAAATTCATATCTCCTGGGAGTATAGGGAAAATGTCATAGCTTCCTGAGCGTCGGTGGTCTGAGTGGGTTCGATATTGGTTGAAAATCATATATTTATTTTACTTACTATTTTTTGTATTTACCAGATATTAATTAAAGTGTGTTACTACCTAAGAATTGATTTAGAGCCTTTTTCCAGTGTTGCATCGGTTTAATTTTAAGCTTTGCCAATTGTTTTGATTTAATAGTTGAAAACTGTGGCCTTTTTACAAGGCTTGAGAATTCCTTTGAGCTAATCGGAAGTAGTTTGGCTTGTATTTTTTTGAGACGAAAGATCTCCTTGGTATAGAGATACCAATTGGTTGTGCCACTATTGGTTAGATGATATGTGCCAGAGGGAACTTTTTTGTCAATTAACTCTTTTATTTTGGCTGAAAGGTCGGCAGTTGAGGTTGGGCTTCCGAATTGATCGTTAACAACTTTAATTTGTTCATTGGCCTTGGCTTTGGTAAGCATTAGGCGTACAAAGTCGTGTCCTTTACCACTTTGGTATTTGCCATATAGCCAACCCGTGCGAATATTCAAAAAATTACCCAGACTTCCAATCCTGTTTAGATTTTCACCAGCAATTTTAGAAGCACCGTAGACATTTAGTGGACTAGGCAAGTGATCCTCATAATGGATTTTTTCAGAATTATCAAAGACGTAATCAGTACTAATATATATTACTCTCGCATTGTGTTTGGATGCTGCACAGGCAAGATAATATGCACCCAAGGCGTTAACATCGAAACTTTGCTCAGGCTTTATTTCACACTCGTTGGTTTTATGAAAGGCGATTGTATTAACGATAATGTTTGGTTTGTGGTAATTTATGAACTTTTGTACCTGGCGTTTTTTAGTGATATCAAAGTCGTTTCTTGTGGATTTGATAACGCGGTATTTTTTGTCTTTTGAAAAGACACTGATTAAATCATGAGCAAGTTGGCCATGTGCTCCAGTTATAAGAACTTTATTCATATATATTTAACTTTTTAGAAGGTATCGGAAGTGTTTTTAAAAGCTTGTCCCTCTTTGGTGAGGAAGTATTCCTGATACCACTTATCATTATAGAATATTTTGTTCTCTGGATTGTGTTTATAATTTTCTAGCTGGTGCCAGAGTTCGAGTAAAACGTCGTTCATATTTCTTGTTGGTTTAAACTTAAAAGTTTGTATGAATTTAGAATTATCAACTTTGTAATTTCTGGTAAGTCCGTAGGGCTTGATATCAAGAGTAATATCAATATTTTTTTCTTTCTTCAGAGTTTTTTGAATTTTCTTAGCCAGATTTCCTATTCTCCAATTTTCGTCAGCAATATTAAATATTTGACCACCAACTTTACTTAAAGGTAGTTCAATTGCTTGTATATAGACGCGAGTTAGATCTTGAATATCGATCATAGGTCTCCAAATTTCTCCACCAGCATCAACAGTGAGTTGTTTTTTTAGGAAAGCGTCTTTTGTGAAAGAATTGAATACAAGATCGTAGCGCATTTTAGGTGAATAACCATAGAGGGTACCTTTACGAAAAATTGTGGGTCGAAAGTTTTGACTTTCCATGTTGAGAAGAGCTTGTTCTGAACAACGCTTAGTAATCGAATAAGATGAGATTGGATTAACAGTATCAGTTTCTTTATATAATGGTGGGGTTAGGGGCGTGTTAAAGGTAAAGTAAATTGAGCAGGTTGATGCATATATAAATCTTTGTACTCCTGCTTCTTTTGCGAGTCTTGCTAGTCTGTCGGTTGCAATATGATTAATCATGTCGGTTAAGCGTGGGTCGTACTGTGATGTTGGTTCGGTTGAAAAACCAGCAAGGTGAATTACGGCTGTAACATTATTCATAACCTCTTTATTTACAGATCTAATGTCACCTTGGATTAGCTCAATTTTATCTTTAAATTCTTCAAGATACTTATCGGTAAAGATCAGGTGATCAAGTACCCGAACGTTATATCCAGCCTCAAGTAGCGCTTTTGTTTGTTGTACTCCGATGTATCCCGCTCCACCTGTTAAAAGAACTATTTTTTTTCTAGATTTTGTTTTTTTGGAAGGAATTTTACTGTCAAGAAATTCGTTTCCCACTGGCATAATAAATTTTCCTCCAGATTTAAGAAATTCTTTCTCTTTTTCCATAATTGCATCTTTGTAATTCCAGGCTAGGAGGAGATAGTAGTCAGGAGGATTTTGGCGAGCTTTGTTGATATCAACAACTGGAATATGAGTCCCTGATGTGTAGGTGCCTATTTTTGAAGGTAAGCCTTCGGTAGCGTAGTCAAGAATTTTTGTATCAATACCATAATAGTTTAAAAGGGTATTTCCTTTTGCAGGAGCACCATACCCCGCGATTGTTTTTCCTTGGGATTTAAGATCAAGAAGAATTTTTAGAACATCTTCTTTCATGGCCCCGATTGTTCTGGCTAAATCTTGATAAGTTGAGAATTGATCAAGTTTTAAGGCTTTTTCTTTTTTAACTAGATCAGAGACTCGTTTATGGGTTTGATATTGTCCTTTGTTCGCAACGTGTACACGAATTGAATTGCCTTGAACCGGATAAATTTTAACATCGATGATTTCCATATCATATTGATCAAAGAGTTTCATAAGTGGTCGAATAGCGAGGTATGAGAGGTGTTCATGATAAATGGTGTCAAAGGTGTAATTTTCAAACATATCAACTAAGTAGGGAGCTTCGAGGATAAATACTCCGTCTTTTGAGAGAAGGTTTTTAATACCTTTGACTAGATCGTGGTGATCATTTATGTGTGCAACAACATTGTTGCCAATAATAACTTTGGCATTTCCGTATTGTTTTTTTATATCTTTGCTTAATTTTTCACTGAAGAAGTCTGGGATAGTTTTTACTCCTCGTTTGTTGGCTATTTTGGCGATGTTTTCAGCGGGATCTACGCCGAGTACTTGTGCCCCATTTTTTTGAATTGCTAAAAGTAATATTCCGTCGTTGCTACCAAGTTCAACGACTAAATTTTTATCTGATGAGATGTAGTTGTGGTGGATTTCATCTGCATAATCTTGAAAGTGTTGAGGGAGTACAGGCATGCCTGATGAAAAATAAACATAATTGCGAAAGAGAATCTCGGGAGAGACAACACAACTTAGTTGACATAAATTACATTCTTCACAAAATAGAACTTTTAGAGGATACTTGTCCTCTTTTTTGGAGAGATCCTTTTTGGAGAGAAAAGCATTGGCAAGTGGTTGGTTTCCAAGGTCAAGAAAAGGTTTTAGTTTACTTCCTTTACAGATGCGGCATTTAGTTAATTCCTGCATGCTGTAACCAGAATAGCACCGGTTTTTTTGGATATCAAGAGGTAAATGAAAAGAGTTGCTATAAATGGTGAAAATGTGATCACAATGATTATAGATAATAAGGAATAGAAAATTTGTTCAAGATTGTTTTGATTTGAGCGTCGATTACTCAGGCTGTGGTAAAGAACGTCTTTTGGAAAAAATAGATTTAAGAAACTTTGAATTACTCCAGAAAGTGTGTACTCTGGATTAAAATAATCGATTTTAATTTTTTTGTATTGGTATTTTGTTAAAAGGTGAATAATTGATTTGGGTGTGAAGTGGATTAAGTGGAGAGGATAGCTATAATGGAACCAATTGTCTTTTGTGATTTGACTTTCAAAACTTTGTGCATTGGGAACTGCAATCAAAACACGACCATTTTTTTTGAGATATGTAGTTATTTTTTTTATTACAACGCTTGGATTTTTTGTATGTTCAAGACTGTGCCAAAACATAATTAAGTCGTATTTTTGTGGGGTGATATTTTCTTTTATAGTTTTGAGACCATTTTTTTTGGCTAATTGTCGAGCATCGGCTGAGGGTTCAAAACCATATGTTTTTTTAAAACCAGAGGTAATCAAATAATTAACTAATTTTCCACTGCCGCAGCCATAGTCTAAAATAACAGATTCTTTTGAATGGCGAGACAGTGCATTTTGGATAGTTTTAACACGCAATGAATAGAATAATTTTTCAATAGGAAGAAAAAGAAGATGGAAGACTGATGGCTTAATATCCTGATAATAGTTTGTTTTGTATTTTACACTGACTGGTGTGGTTACAAAGATGGCTGAACAATAAACACAGCGTGTGGTTTTTGGTAAATGAGAACTAAGATTTGGTATTTGTTTATCACAAACTGGACAGACTAGTTCTACCCCTTTTTTAATTTTTTGTTGTTTATTAACCATCTAAACCAAAAAGAGAGAATATATAGTTGAATACGAATGGCCCATTTTGCAGATTGATGCCATTTTTCAACAAAAGTTGATTGCCCTATTCTTTTTTTAAATGTTATTGGAATATCTATGAATTTTGTGTTTAGTGCAACACTTAGTAGGATTAGTTCTGTTGCAAAAAGAGAGTTGTGTGTTTGCCAATATTTTTCAAATTTTCGAATAGTTTCTTTTCTAAAAAGTTTATAGGTACAACCAATATCGGTTAATGCATTGGTATTAAACAAAAGTTCGATGGTTTTTGCTTCAAATACATTTGCTAATTTTCTCATGAGTGTCATATCTGCGCCTGAGAGGGGTGTGCTTTGGCCGGTTCTTGATCCTAAGACAACGTCGAAATCTTTAGAATAGATAAGTAAACGCTCAATATCATTGCCTGTGTAAGTACCATCAGGTTCACAAAGTACGATAAGATCACCGGTTGCATTTTTTATACCTGTTTGAAATGCATAGCCATAGCCTTGCCGTGGTTCATGAAAAAGTTTGGCTTTTGTTTTTTTTACTTCTGGAATGGTTCCTTTTTCTGCGTTATTTTCAACAACAACTATTTCGTCAACAAAGGGAGTTTTTTGAAAACTAAGTATGGCGTTTCTTACAGAATCTTTTTCTCGATAAGTAGCAAATACAACAGAGACCTTTTTACCTTGATACATATTACTCTTTAAGTTGTGACGTATAAGTATCTAGATAATCAAGGTCATATTTAACGAATCGCCATTCGGCTGTTGTTGTATCATATTGAAGACTTAGTCTTTCAATATAGTTTCTGTGTTTTAGAAATTTGTTTATTGTTTCCTCGTAATGATTGGTAAGTTTACTCGATATTAAAAACTCTGTTAACTTACCTGCATGTGCTGAATATCTTTGAGTTGCGGTTTGAATGTAAGCACCATCTTTGTTTGTGAGAATGAAATCAAGTTCAGATAATCTTCGATCTAGCATTTTTTGATAATGTGTATATTTTTTTTCTTTTGAAAAAGCAAAAAAGAAACTTAGTTTTTCTTTGAGTCGTTTAACACTATATGAATAGCTATCACTGGGGTTTATTTTTTCAGGCGTAACATCTTGTGCTTTTAGATGAGAAGGAAATGTTATGAAAAGTGTTGTTAGTAAAGCAAGTGTAAATATTTGTTTTAACATACAAAAAGTATATTAGCACGAGCCGGTTGGGAAAAACAATGATTGGATTGACATGCTTATTTTTTTTGGATTAGCTGTTCACGATAGAGTTTTGATTGATCGATGACATGAATCTGAGAAAGGTCTGCTCCTCCGCCTTTTTTAAATTCATCGCTATAGGAAAGAACAAAGACTTTATTAGGATCAGTATCAGAAGGCAGTTTTGGTTGCCAGTTGGGATCGAAATAAAAGTAGGTGGTATTTTTTGAACCAAATTTTTTTTCTAAGTAGGGGATAGTATTAGGCCCGGGTGGGTTGGGGATAAAAATTAAGGAATTAGGGGGAAAGGTCTGTGAGCTGTGAGAGAGATATTGGAACATTTTGGTAAGAGCTGTATAACGATATTGTGATGCGTGTGTTTTTTTCCAGATGGGTTTAATGTTCATGAAAATTAGTAAGACAGAAAGACAGGTAATAATGACGGTTTTTAGATTTATAAAATGATTACTCTGAAATCGAGAGAAAAGATTGTCAATAGTGATTGCAAAAATAAAACCAACATAAATAGCGGGCAAGTAATAGTAGCGACTCTCGGCAATTTGATTATAGACATTGCCAAATCGGCCAAGAAAAAGATTAAGAAAAAGAGTCACAAGGAGAGTAAGAAAACAAGAAAGTGCAAAAATGAAATGCTTTGATTTTGTTTTAAATAAGCGATAAAAAATAAGAAGGTAAAAAATCAGAGTTGGATAAAAAAGTATTGTAACAATATTTGCTGAATCTGTTTTTGTAATTTTGGTAAACAGATTGATTAGAGGGAAGGGTAAGGTAAGAGATGTTAACTGAAAGAGGATTTTTTTGAGTAAATCAGAAGAATTTAATAAAAAGGATGAAAAAGAATTTCCGGAATTAATGACGGCATCACCAAGTGAGTTAGTTTTAATTAAGAGATAGTTTACGATAAGGAAGGGAATTGAAAGGGAGATGGTCTTTAGGATGGAATGCTTGTTTTTTGAATTTTTAAGAGCATAGAGAGTGAGATAAATAGGGATAAAGGGTGTAATCATGGTTGCATAATGGGCAGTAAGCAAGGAAAGAATGAAAAATAATAGAGATAAATAATATGCAGAGCGTTTTTTTGTTTTTAAAAAGTGAAAGAGAAGTAAGACGGAAATGAACATTGGTATTATTTCTGGAACACGTTGTAAAAACCAATGAATGTGCCCACGGGCATAAAATTGAAAATTTCCTTGGAAGTTTATTCCGGCATATAGACTTGTCAAAAAAGCAATTGCAAAGCTTTGGGTAGATAGTTTGGCAAAAATGTATAGAGAAATGTTGATAAGAATAACGCCAATAAAGATTCCGAGCATAAAAGGAAACATGTTATAAGAAAAGAGTTTGTCAAAGACAAAGTAGAAAAGACGAGTAAAGTTGTCGATATTGTAAAAAAGCTCAATATTTCCAAGGGAATCAAAAAGTTGGTATGTTGGAGTAAAGTAGATAAAAGCTTCGCCTTCAGGTGTCTGATAGAGTATATCTTTCCAAGCAAATATTGTGATCAATGTAATAACTTGTATAAGGATTAAATCTTTGGTTTCAAGAAAGTTGAAAGTGTTAGTTAGTATGGTTAATATCTTTTTCATTAATATTCTTTTTAATGAATGATATCATTAGGGTGAGTTAAAACAAAAAGATGAGAGCAAGGATTAAGCAAAACTATTTGTTGGGTATAATTTTGATGAGTGCGATCATTCTTCGTTTTGGGGGAGTATGGCCGGGTTATAATCAATATCATTCTGACGAGGGTGTGACGTATTCGGCGGCAACGTCAATGATAAAAAATGAAAACCTTGATCCACTGCGGTACGATTACCCCGCCTTGGTTCCCTTAACGAACATGATATTTTTTAGAAGTGTGTTTATACCACTGTATTGGACGAAGTATTATACTTCTCATTTTTCAGAAATTGTGGATGGGAAGTTACATCTTCCGCTTGATAGAGCAACATATAAACGAGTTTTGAATTTAGAAATTTTAGGGGAGCGAAATCTGAATGCGATGTTTTGGGGAAGAGCAGTGACAGCTTTTTTTGGATGTTTAGGAGTATATCTGATTTATCGACTTGGAAAAGAAATGTTTTCGAAAGAAGTCGGACTATTGGCTGGCTTTTTTTTGACATTTAGTTATCGGCATGCAATGAACTCACATTTGGGTTTGCCTGATATATATAATTCTTTCTTTTTTGTTTTAAGTTTATATTTTGCTTATTTGATTTGGGTTAAAAAAACTATGAAATATTATGTGTTTGCCGGTCTTGCGTTTGGAGGATATGTTTCGGTTAAATATCAAATATTTCCTATTTTTGCTTTTGGTGCGGTATTTGTTTTTAACTTTCTTGCCAGAAAGAAAAGAAAATATTTCGAAGTTTTTGAAAGGAAATGGTGGATTTTTGGGTTAGTAGCTTTTTTGGTATTTATGCTCGTTAACCCTTATTTCTTTTTATACTTTAAAGATGTTGTGAAGATTGTGAGTGGAGTATCAGAAAAATATGGTATGGGAACAAAAGTTCTGAATTTATATCCATTTTGGTATTTGTTTAATATAGATTATGGGCCGGTGTTATTTATAATAGTACTTTTTGGACTTATATATTGTTTAGTTAGATACCCAAAAAAATTTTTATTGACGTTTTTGCCAGTTGTTGGGTTTTATTGGGTAATGATTTATTACTCAAAAGGCGGTTTTTATGTTAGAAATTTTATTACTCCAACACCAATATTAATGTTGTATGCAGGGGTGGTGGTAAATGATACAAGGTTGATTTTAAAAAAATTAACTGGCGGATTAGTAAGTTTTATTGGTTTGGCTCTGATTTTGATTGCTGCGGTATGGATTCCTGGTAGAAATGCCTTGCTTAATATTCATTATTATTCTAAACCCTGGAATTATGATCAGATGGCTCAGTATTTGAGAAAAAATTTGGATCCGGGAGTTGTGGTTGCTGCTCATCCTTTTGATCCGCCTGGGGTAAAAATGAAAAAAACAGAGTTTGAAATTTCAGGAAGTTATAGTTTGGCAGAGCATCGAGAAAACGGCGCAAAATATGCCCTTTTAAATCTAAATTGGGGTAGGAACTCATTTTATGGTTGGATGGGGTATGGTTTGAGAGACTTTAAACTGATTGGTCAAAAGCCGTATTTGAAGATGAGAAATTCATTTCATGGTTTGGCGGCAGAAGAAATAATTAGAAAGGCCGAGTATAAAGCTTTAAAAGGATGGCAGGCTTCTGAATCGGATTTGGTTTTAACTAAGATTGAGCCTTTGGATGCGGTTGAGTTTCTTGAAATTGCACGTTATTCCTCTTTGGAAATGAAAGAGTGGGAGAATTTGAATGGTGTTTTTATGAAAACTCACGATGATGGAATGAGACTGGAAGCTGGTGGAAGTAACGAAGCTGCTAGGATTATTTCTGATAGTTTGTTGGTCAAACCAGGCTATCGATATCGTGTAGTGGGAACGCTTAAATCAACAGACGAGTTGAACGAGAGAAACAGAAAAGGTTTTTTGCGACTGGACTTTTTTGATAAGAGTGAAAGTGATGAGTACTCGGGAATAGCGAGTTCGGTTTCTTCTCGAATAAAGTCTTCAGGTGAGTGGGTGGAAAAAGTGGTTGAGGATGATGCACCAAAGGAAGCAAAATCTATGCGAGTAAGTTTTCAGATAGATCCAATGTTCTATGATGACTATTTTATTTCTGAGATTGTAATTTTTGAGTCAAAGTCTATGGTGAAAGAAGGAAAAATTTTGGATCCTAAGTTTGAGCTTGACTTACTTTATCCAAATTCTCATGGCAATATGTAAAGATAATGTTGAGAAAGTTATTCAAATTAATTAAGAGGCATTACCTGATTTTTTTATTTTTTACAGTTGTGGTTTCTTATGGTCAGCTTCTATTGATGGATGTTTGGCAGGATGATCATGCAATCTTTTTTAAGTTGGCTCATATTAATGAACGTGCAGGGTTTTTGGGCGATGGAATTTTTGGTGCTGGAGCATATCGTTATACAGCTGCTCCTTATTACTTAATATACTTATTGGTTGGCTATCGTTTACCTTTTTATTTTTTGTTGGCCTGGATTTGTTATTTTGTGTCGGTGTATGTGATTTTTAAACTAGGGAGTAGGATGTTTGGTCAAAGAGCAGGTCGGGTAAGCGCTTTTTTATATGGGGCGGGATATGTTGCTTCAGATGGCTTTATTAGACTTTATAATTCAGTAATTACAAGTGTAAGTGTAATTGGAATTGCATTTTTATTTTTCTTTCTTTGGCAAGCATTTCAAACAAAAAAAATAAGGTATTATTTGGGGGTAATAATTAGCTATTATTTAGTGAATGAACTGGCTTCTGCCAGGTCTCATTACTTAATTGGAGTCTTGTTGTTGTTCGAGGTGATTTTTAATTTTTCTCTCAAGAGAAGTTGGCGTCAGATTTTTTGGGTTTTGGTAAGAATAAGTATTTATTTTGTGATTTTTTACCGAATGTTTATTGTGGGGATGGATCAGCGTGCTGGTAGTATAGGACCTTTAATTATTGATTTGGCAAAAGGAAAATTATATTTGTTAAAAGGTTTTTTGGGATCAGTTTCAAACTTTTTTGTTAACGATTGGCTTTTTGAAATGGGGGTAAAAACCATGAATAAATTTAATTTATGGTATTTGTTGCCTTTGGTTTTGGTTTTGATGGTCGTGTTTTTAAGAAGAAAAACCAAAAAATGGCTGCTGTGGAGTGGATTGTTTTTAGGGTTTTTGATTCTGCTTTTGTGGATGGTTGATGGAATATTTAATTCACCTGAGGTAGGTTATTCTAGTACACTTGAAAAAGTTAGAGTTTACTTGGGTGGCGTGATATTGACAAGCGTTTGTTTAACAGCAATTTTTTATTACCGACAAGGGAAAAAGGTTGTTTTGTTTCTAATTGGTTGGATACTTCTTAACATTGCTGCTTATTGGGTTTACGCGCCAGGGGTGGTTTACGGAACGATTAATCGTTATTTTGCCCATTCTTTTTTTGCTCTGAGTTTGTTGGGGGGATGGTTGTTTGTGGACTTCTCAAAGAAAAAAGATAAGTGGTATAGATTAATGCTCTTGATTATTGTGGGTTGGGGATTTTTGAACCTTATTAATTCAGTTGTTTATCAAAGATGGGTAGTTGTTAACCGAGCTTATCCAGCCCGCGATTTTTACCAACAATTAAAGACCAGTGTTTCAGAAATTAAAAAAGGAGATGTGTTTTATTTTGATGTGGGAAAAGGAAAAGAGAGAAGTTTCACTGATGCTTTTTCAGTTGCTCAAATGCCCGAAGAAACAGCTATTGCATGGAGGTTTGGAGTTGACAGATATGATTTGAAGCGGTTTACTAATTTTGAGGAGTTGAACAAATTTGTGAAGTCTTCAGGTTTAGATTCTTCTCAGATCCACACATTTTATTATGGTGAGGATGGGTTGATTAATACTTCAGATGTGCTTTCTAATTATTTTGAAAGAGATATTAAAAGACAAGATATGGGTATGTTTGATGAAAACAAAAAAGGGGTATTTTTTGAAGATGTTTCAAGTGTATATCCCTTGGCAGTTATTACACGGTTGGGTGTACTTCTTGATAAATCTAGGATAGTGGCGAAAGGAGATTGTGCTGATTTAGCCTTGGTTGAGAGCGCGTTTGAATATAAGCAGATGAAAAAAATTTATTATATGAGTGTAAAAGTTAAAACTAATAATGAGTGGCGAGAGCGAATAACTAAAAATATTCTTGATGATAATTACAATACAGCCTGGCAGGCAAACAGAGTGTTATGGGCGGATGAAGGTGGAATTATTGAACTTGATCTAGGTAAGATAAATAGTATCAGTGGAGTAAACTGGGTAAATGCATTTTCAAATAATACACCAGTTGAATATTCATATTTTGTTAGTACTGATGGGGTAGCTTGGGTTGAAATTTATAAAGAGGATAAAATTCAAAGAAGGTCAGATAAAGAGATGGTTGAAGATCGGTTTGACAAGGCGGTTAGTGCCAGATTTATAAAAATGAAGATTGGTAAAACGCTTTCTAAGGATGCACCGGCAATTGCTGAAATCTGGCCAGTTTTTGAAGAGTTTTCAGGTTACAAAACAAATGAATTTGAACGATTTTTGATGATGCCTTTTGAAGGAGTTTGCAGTACAGAAGATCTTGAGCGGAGGCTTGCACTCTCTGACAACATGGTGAATATAGATGTTCAGTGGTGTTTTGAGGATGGACTTTGCAATGATACTGTTATTACTGCCAATACGCAAAAAGTGTTTGAGTATCGCTTTAGGATTAGTCCGCATGCAACAAAGCTCAGGAGCTTGGTTTTTGGTTGTAGAAGTGTGGCGTGTGATATCAGCGTGAAATCAGTTTCGATTGAGCCTTGGTACGATGATTAAAAAGGACTTACAAGCACAGTCGCTGATGCACTGGTTGCTTTAAGAAGGCAGCTTTTTGGATTTCCTACATAAAACACTATTGTTTTTGCTTCTCTGGCAACAAAAAAATATTCATATTTTGGTTCAAGTTTTTTGACTGCTTGTCTGTTTAGCTGATCAACGGCGATATCTTCCTTTTCCCGTACCCAGCTTTGTTTGTCAATTGACGATGTTAGGTATCCTGTTTGTATATGTTCACACCCTTCGGTGGGCTGGTTGATGTGAACACTCATTATGCGTTCTTTTTGTGGTAACTCTAGAGTAAGTGTTGCTTGGGCTGGGTTTGCATTTATTGTGGTTGGGATATTTTTTTGATTTTTGAATTCTTCTTTTACATATTCAGGACTATTTTTCCATACCTTTGCAATTGCAACATTGTCTACCCTGACTTCATAAACTGGTTCCATTGCATTTTCAAGATATTTAAGTGCAAACCAGTCTCGTGGTTCATAATTGTGCGTTAATTCGATTAGATATTCACCATCATGTTTAAGAGCTGACCAATAGAAAGGCGACACGGCAATGTCAGGTCTTAGTTTAAACCTGGGAATATTACTTGTTATTCCAATTGGTAAACTGAGTTTTGCATTTCTTTCGGCATATTGATTGAGCCAGATGAGACCTTCGTAGTAGGCATTACCATAGCTATCTCCCCAGTAAGGAATATTTTTGGCTTTAGCACCTGCTAGACCCATGCTCATAAAATTAAAATAGACGTTTTCGTGTGGATGGATTTTAATTGTTTTGACAAGGCTAGGAGTAGCACTTATTAAAAGCAGGCAAAAAGAAGAAAAGAGATAAGCCTTGGTTTTTTTTAAACGGATCAAGTAGCCTGCTGAAATACCAGTTAGCATTGCAAGAGCTGGAACAAATTCCATAATGATTCTGACTCCGCCATAAGTCGTTGCTTTAAAAAGACTATACCTGGCAAGAACAACAACAAACCAAGCAAATAGCAAAATAATAAAGTTATTTTTTTGATAAAGCTTTTTTGCAAAAACAATTGAAAAGATAAAAAGGAAAATTAAGATTGGAGGGGTAGTATAAATAATCCAAATGGTTGGATATGTATTGAGGAAACCAAAATATGTGTAATCCTCAAGAGGAGTACTTGAAAGACCAACTTCTGTGTAAAATTTTAGTGTACCCGCAAGCCCTTGAATGGGGTTTGCCCAAAGAACTGGGTTTGAGAGAATAAAGATTACAAGGATAATAATTGGAGAAACAAAGATTATCCAGATTATTTTTTTGGTAAGTTTTAATTTTTGCGAAAAAAACCAGATCAAGAGCGGAATTATTCCAAATAAAATATTAAATTTAGTTGAGAGTGCTAAGCCAAAAAATAAGGCTGATATTAAGAGCCAAGAAAATCTATTTTTCTTTACACCCCAGTAGGCACTTAGCAAGGTAATGGTAAAAAAAGCTGTTTCGACCGGATCTTTGATGTTGAAATGTTGTTCACCTAGAATTAGTGGGTATGAAGCAAATGCAAGAGTTGCGAAGATCGATTCAATTAATCCATATTCTTTTGCCATGAAAATTGAAACAAATAAAGTGGCAAGAAAAATTGTAAAAACAATGAATAAATGATATGCCTCAAGATCATCCAATATGCCTAATTTTTGAAAGAAAATCTTATTGAATAATGCTGCAAGAATATCATTAAGGGCTGGGTGTCCTTGAGATGATGATTCGTCTATAAAAAATATGCCATCCCAGGCATCGTCTTGATAGAAGCTTCTTTTGAAGTTGGGATCTGAAAGAGATGGATTTTTTTGGACCGCTTCAAAATATTGTTGTGAATTTCTAAAGTTGGGGTGATCGGAGGTACCTTTTAGGGGTGGGTATTTTGGCATGTTTTCATATGTTTTTTGGCCGGTAAGAAAGTAGTGTAAATATGCTTGTCCGCGGCGATAATGGTAAGGTTCATCCCAATTGATTCCGTAATCAGAAAGGGTTACGAGTGCATAAATGAAGAATAAAATTGGTATAATTAGAGTTAGTAAAAAGCGCTTACTCATGGCCATTCTAGCCTTTATGTTATCATAGATTGATGAAAATCTATTTTTTTATTGGTACAACAACTGAACTTATTAAACTCTCTCCTATTATCCACGAACTTGAAACAAGAAGGATTAAATTTAAAATTATTACCTCAGGACAAGCTAAGGTTAATTTTGATGAATTAGCCTTTTATATTCAAAAAAAATCTGCTGATATTCCACTGGGAGAAAAAGTAGATAAATCTTCGACAACGCTTTTTCTATTTTGGTTCATAAAATCTATTTTTTCGATTTTGACTTTACGCGCGGAGTTTAAGAATTCGAATAAGAGTAATACTTGTTTTATTGTTCACGGTGACCCTGTTTCTTCTTTGGTGGGTGCGTTTACAGCTAGATTGTATGGGTTAAAGCTTGTACATATTGAATCAGGACTGAGATCTTTTAATTATCTTGAACCTTTTCCCGAGGAGATATGTAGGGTGATTATTTCAAAACTGGCGGATATGCATTTTTGCCCAAATGAGTGGGCTTTAGAAAATCTATCTGGAGTAAAAGCAGATTCTAAAATAAATACGTTTCAAAATACCCAAGCTGAAGCTTTTTTTGCAGCGCTTAATGAGAACAGTGATTATAAGAAAGATTTGGATATGGAAAAAAAGAAATATTTTGTATTGATTGTTCATCGGCAAGAACATGTGATATTTGGGAAGGATGAGATGAAAAGAATTGTTGGATTTATTTTGAAAAATATTGATAAAAATATGGTTTGTGTTTTTATCACCCACGCTACAACTAAGAACTTTTTGATATCTTCTGGTTTTGATCTTGATTCAAAGGAATATCAAAATGTGAAATTCGTTCCCCGACTTAAATACACACAATTTGTTAATCTTCTTAGTAAAGCGGAATTTTTGATGACTGATGGAGGGACTAATCAGGAAGAGGCATATTTAATGGGAGTGCCATGCTTGCTTTTGAGAAATGTTACTGAAAGAGTAGAGGGATTGGGTGAAAACGCAGTACTTAGTAAAAATAAAAAAAGGATAATTAAGGATTTTATGAGAACCTATAAAAGATATAAAAGAAACAGAATAAAAATAAAGGTGAGGCCAGAGAAAATTGTTGTTGATCAACTTGTGCGGTGATGAAAAAAGAAAAGAAAGAATTAGTAAGCATTGTGATTGCGACGTATAACTCAAGTAGAACTCTAGAGAAAGTACTTAGATCGATTCAGAAGCAAAGTTATTCAAGAAAAAACATAGAAATACTTATAATTGACGGAGGCTCGAAGGATAAGACTATTGAGATATCAAAAAAGTATCGGTGTAAGCTTTTTCATAATCCAAAGATTGATCAGGTATATGCAAAATACATGGGTTATGTGGAAGCAAAAGGAAAATATCTTTTATTTTTAGATAGTGATGAGATTTTAGAAAATAGAGACAGTATTAAAGCTAAAGTTGAGATGATGACTAAAGACAAAAGAATAAGAGCTGTGGTAAGTGCTGGGTATAATACATCTTCCTTAGTTCATCCGATAAACAATTATTTAAGCGAGTTTGGTGATCCGTTTTCTTTTTTTATGTATCGAAATTCGAAAGACCCAAAACATTTTTTAAAGGATTTGGTAAATAAGTACAAAAAAAATTATGATGTCAAATCAGGTGTTGTGTTTAGTTTTTATGGGGAGAAAAATCCTCCTTTTATCGAATTGACCAGCATGGGTTGTTTAATAGACCGAGCTTATGTAAAAAAGATGTTCCCAGATGTGTTTAGAAAAGTGTGGGAACATACTCATTTGTTTTATTTGCTTAATTCAAAAAAGGCGTTGATTGCGGTGATGAATGATGATGTGGTATTGCATGATTCGGCACCAACATTTTCAGGTTATTTGAAAAAAATACGCTCTCGAGTGAAAAGTAATCTCTATAGTACAAAAATGGGAAAGGCGGGTTTTATTGGAAGAGAAAGGTTTTTTATGGGTGGAAAAAGAATTAAAAAATATTTGTTTATTGGTTATTCACTTAGTGTTATATTTCCTTTGATTGATGCAGTTTATTTGTCGTTGAGTAGGAAAAAGATGATATATTTAGTTCATCCATTTCTTTGCGTTTATAGTGTGATTTTGATAATCTATTATTACTCTTTAAAAACTTTTGGAGTAAAAATTAATCTTCAGGGATATGGTAACTAAAGTTAAATTTATTCAAGTAATTTTATTGATATTAATTACAGGGTTTGTTTATTTGCCGATACTTTGGGGTTTTTTTCAACAAGATGAATGGTTTAGTTATGGTTTTTATATTGCCCATAGTGATCTTTCCTTGAGTGATTTATTGCGATATTATTTCGCCCCAGATATTGGTCATTATAATCCGCTGACGAATTTAGTTCAGCACGGCCTGTTTAAGGTTTTTGGAATGAATTTTTTTGTATTCGCCGGGATTGGAATTGTGCTTCATTTGCTCGTAGTTTTGGCTGTCTACTTTTTTTTGCGTAAGGTTTTCAAAGATCATGGAATGATCTCTTTTATGTTGGCTTTGTTGTTTGGGGTGCTTGGGGCGCAATTTCAAGCGGTTTCGTGGGTGGTTGCGGATATTTCAACTTTGACTGCCTCATTTTTTGGAGTAGTTGCTATGTGTGTTTTTTGGGAGTTTTTAGATAATAAAAAACATAGCTATCTTTTGCTATCTCTGTTTTTAGTGGTTGTATCCTTAATGTTTAAGGAGATTACAATTGGGTTGTTTCCGCTTTTCTTTTTAGTACTTCTGATTAAAACTTTTCGCAGCGTTCATCTTAAGGAGTTTGGGCAGATTCTGTTGATTTCAATTACAGGTGCAAGCTATGCCCTTTTTAGACTTGCAATGATTTTTATTCCTGTGGCTGGGGTGGAGAGATCTTTGGTTACAGATTCACAACCTCTAGGTAATATTATCTTAAATTTTTTGGTTATACCAATAAGTACTATTTCTCAGATAATAATACCGTTTAACAAACTAAGTTTAATACTTGGAATCATTTTTATTGTTTTAGGTTTTGTTGCTTACAGCCGAAGTCGTGGTGATCGATATCGTGGTTTGGTTCTTTTTGCTATCGCTTGGGTCATATTTAATTCTTTTATTTTCGCGTTTTCACCTGAGAAAGTAGGAATTCAGTTTGCAGTTGACTCAAGAAATTTATATTTCTCAGCTATTGGAGGCGTTATTTATCTTGGGTCAATGGTTTATTTGATTTTTAAAAATCAAAAATCACGACTGTTTATTGTATTAATCAGCCTTTTTATTTTTAATATTTTATGGCTGGAGAGAAACTTGTATTTGTTAACCATGTTAGGTGGTGAAAGACGAGAAATACTGGAAACAATAAAAGAGAATCATGCGTCTTTGCCTAAGAAGGTGGTATTTTTTGCCCAAAGCACGGATGGCTATTTTGGGTTATCTGAAACAGAAATGATTATGCCTTTTCAATCTGGTTTTGGTCGAACCCTACTTACCTGGTACTGGGACAGTGAAAAATTCCCAATCTCATTTTTTAGTTCAAAGTTTCTTTGGGGAATTAAGGATCAAGGGTATCAAGAGGTTGGAGAGAGGGGCTTTGGTTACTTTCGTCACTTTTCTGATTTGGCTAAATTTTATGAAAATAGTGGTCTGTCCTATAAAGAGACGTTGATTGCGTATATTTATGATTCTCAAGAGAGAGTTTTAAAAGAGAATTCAGAAGAAATGGTGGGGAGATTAAATGGTTACTTTGTTACAAAGAAGTTGATGGATCGGAGTAAATTTAGTTTGAGTGCTACCTTAAATAAACAAAAGATTCATTTAGCTGTAGATGGGCGACGAGATACAAAATGGAATTCAGGAAAACCGGCAGTTTTTGATCAAGCGATTGAGATTTTAATTCCAGAAAAAGCGAGAGTGGCTGGAATCAGAATTGATAGTGGTGATGATTTGAATCAGGATAAAGTGGGGTATCGTTTGGTTGTTACAAAAAGGAGAGGGGAAAGTGAGGAGACTGTATTTGAGGCGAAACGCTATTCTCCAGACAAAGATGGTATAGTTGAGATATACTTTGAACCAATGATAGTTGAGAAGATAAGGATTGAACAGATTGGTACACACCAGTATGCTAATTGGGTTGTGGCAGAGTTGGGTATATATGAAACAAGTAATTAGAAAACTTTGGGCAAATTGGCAAGCGATAGTAATCGCTGTGTTTATATTGATACCGGTTATTTGGTTTATTGGAAAGGGTGCAGTTTTAATTAATGGGGTTGATACTAATTTTCCTTTGAATCCTTTAGCTTGGACCGCAAGAAGAATGTATGTTTGGACAAATATTAGTAACGGAGGAAGTGATTTTTCTTCTTCGACTGCCGGAATCTTTTTTCATCTTGTGCAGCTTATTCCTTATTTGGCTGGTTTGCCACTTACTTATGTTCAGCTAATAAGCTTTGTTTTTTGGATGGGTTTAATTGTGACTGGTGCTTATCTTCTTTCAAGGGAAGTTTTTAAAAATAGTAAATTGGTACAAATCTTATTTGTTTGCCTTTATAGTTTTAATGTTTATCTGTTTAACACCTGGGAAAATGTTAAAGTGGCGAATCTGTCATTGATGGCAGCCATTCCTTTTGGCTTGATTGTTTTGATTTGGTTGAACGAACAAAGGAAGGTGGGGTGGACTCTTGGGATATCTTTGTTTGTGGGAATTGTAGTTTCAGGGACTGGAATTAATCCAGCATATTTTATCTGTTATTTTTTTATTTTGGGATTTTTTCAGATAGCAATTTTATTGACCCAGTTTTCTTTTAGAAAAATAGTAATTGGGTTTCAAAGTTATATGCTTTTTGTTTTTATAATAGTGGGACTGAATTTGTATTGGATTTTACCAACGCTAAATTTTATTACAAAAGAAATTTCTTTAAGCGGGGATTTGGGTGATATTGGATTTACGAATTGGGTTGATTCTCTTTCTAAAAACACTAGTCTTTTTAATGTAATGCGTATGCAAGGTGCATGGGATTGGTATGCGATCGATGACGTTAGTGGTCTTCCGCTTTATATTCCGTATGTAGTTAATTATTTTTACAGTTTGCCTTTTTTGATATTTAGTATTCTTTTGCCGGGACTTTCGATAATTGGTCTTGTGGTGCGAAGAAGGAGAAATAAAAGTACTTATTATTTAACATTTCTTTTGATGTTCGTTGTGGGAGTGTTTTTGGGAGCAGGAACACATGCACCAACGGGTGCATTGTTCAGGCTGATGATTGAATACGTCCCTTTGTTTAGCCTTTTTAGAAGTCCATGGTATATTTTTACCCCTCTTATGATTTTAGGTACTGCAGGGCTTGTTTGTTTGTTGATGTATCAACTTATAAGTGAAAGAAATAAATTGATTCGTTTTATTGGACTAATAGGTGTGGTAGTTCTTGTTGTTGGAAATTGTTTATATACATACCCCCTTATTCAAGGAAAGATATTTCGCCCTAGTAAGAGTGATGGCTTTTTTGTGCATTTTCCAAATTATGTGTATGAAACCAAAGATATTCTGCGGGAGATTGAGGGTTCACGCGTGATTGGTTACCCGGATGATGAGCTTGAAAGGTTTAGTTGGGGGTATGTAGGTATTGAGTCGATCCTTGGACTTTTGGGTGAAGTTGAGGCTTTGTATTCACCGCTTAATTTACCGAATTCTGCGATTGCAAAGTCAATAAAGGCTTATTACTTAGCACTTAAAAAGGGGCAAATTGATTCTTCACTTAGTATTGCCGATCTTCTCGGGGCAAGGTTTTTGTTTGTAAAGCATGATCAAGGAAGTATTTCAATGCCACTTCCCAAAGGAATTATGGGTGACTCTAAAAAGAAAGGTGAGTGGGAATTTGTAGAATTATCTAAAGAAAGTTTTAAGAAAATAAAACCAATGACAAGTTTGGTGATGGTGGAGCCTTTTGATAAGGCGGATCAAGCGTTGATAGTTCGTGAGGAGGGGCAGTTAATTGTAAATGAAAAAGATAGTGTCGTTCGGGATAGTGATCTTTCTGAATTTGTCTCTTCTCGTGTGGTGGTTGCGAAAAATAAGCAGGTTGAGGATTACTTGCAGTTTGCAAAAGCAAAAGCAAATCTTGCTGATCGGCTAGTTGAAAGAAACTTGTCTGAGGTGGTTTATGAGATTACTACTACAAAAAAAGGAGATTATCAACTTATGCTTGAAGATTATCAACTTGAGCGTTTCGGATTGAAAGATTTAGGTGAGTTAAAGGTTGAGATTGATGGGGTAGGATATCATCTGGGGTTAATTAAAAGAAAAAATGACTTTTTAGTTTTTGAGAATATAAGTCTTAGTGAAGGATTTCATCGACTTGTGATCACACTTGATAACCCAAATCTTGTAAGTGGAGGAGATTTTGAAGGGGAGCGCCAATTTCGTGAAAGTACATACGGTGAAGGAAATATGATTTTCACAATACTTACGAATGATGAGAATCGTTATTTGGAAATTTTTAATTTAAATAAGGGTGATGCTTCAGCTGAATTTAAGATAAATAATTTTGATCCCCTTGGTCTTTATTGGGTTGAGTATAAGTATCGCCAGATATATGGCAATAATGGAGTTGTTTATATTGGTCAAAATACCAAGTCTGGGACTTTACTTCGAACACAGGTTGAGAGACTGCCAAATTATCCAGATTGGGTGAAAATGAATACATATTATGAGCCAGTTAAATCGGTTGGTGAAATGAAGGTACTTCTTAGTTCACCGTTCACATCTGATCCTTTGGGTACCAGAATGTATTATGACGATTTGGTTGTAAGAAGAGTTTTTGATAACCGCTTACTTTTAGCAAAGTCAGAAAATAAGCTTAAGGAGGAATTTTCTGAAGAACACATTGAGATTAAAATGCTTGAAAAGACCCCTGTTTATTATAAGAGTGAGGTAAAGAGCGATTTTGGTACATCTTATGTCTTGCTTTTTTCTGAGAATTACTCACCTCAGTGGAAGATAAGATTGAGTGATAAAAATGGAAAAGAGTTAGAAGGAGTAAGAACAGCACACTTTAGTGGAAATTTGTATGCTAATGCCTTTTATATTGAAGGTGCTCCTCACGAATATATACTTGAAATCTACTATCAACCACAGCGTTTGTATTGGATTGGTGTTGTTGGGGTCGGTTGTACAATTTTTGCTGTAAGTGTGGGACTTTTGGTTTTGAAAAAGAAAAAATGAACAAGAAAGATAAAGAGAGGTTTACAACTTGGGTAAAAAACAATTATTTTCAGCTCGCGATTTTTAATTTATTCGTGATAATTTTGTATTTTTTGAGATCGGCTGGCTATTTTCATCCATATTTTATCATCAGTGTGAATGTAATTGTAGTTGTTTCGCTTGTGGTTTCGGTGTTTTTGTTTAGGTTACCTAGTGAATTTTTGTTTGGGGTGGCTGTATTTTTTTGGGTTTTTGCTGGACTTATCAGACTTGTGGGAAGTGAGGTTATTGTTTGGGCAGAAAGAACAGGTGTATATGCGTATCAAGCTTTGGTTATTGCGCTTTTGGTTTTTGTTTGGGAAATTTTTGTGAGAAGACAAAGAAAAAACACAAAAGAAGAGTAATTACGGAAAGAAGAGTTGCGGGAAGAAAAAGCTTGGGTTTATAAATTAAAGTTACTTTTGTGGTGGGCTGGATGAGTGTTATTTGGGTAAGGGCATTGGGATGTTGTTGAGCTGAAAGTTGTTTGTGATCTGAATCGTAAGCTTTCCAGTCTGGATTATAAACAAGTGAAACACTGAGTTTGTTACCTTCAATTTTTTCTGTTTTGAGAACAATTTTGTTTGGAGAATAAAGGAGGATTTGAGTATTTGAACGAGGTTGAAAAGCGAGATTTTGGTATAGATAATAGCTTTGGGCTTCAAGGATAAGCTTAAGAGAAGAATTATTTAAAGGATAAGTGGAGAGGAGATATTTAACATTGTATTCACCAAGAGAGAGAGGATCTGGGAGAGGTTTTTCATATTGGTAAGTACCAATTGGCGGAATAGCAAGGGTATAGTGGTTCCAGTAGGCACCGGTGAGTTGCCATGCATGTTGGTAAAAATTAGTTTGAATTAGGGTGTTATAACCATCAATTGTTTCAAGATGTGTTTTGGCGGTACTGATTGGAGAGAGACAACGAGAGGTACAATAGACTCGAAAGATTTCGTTTGATCGCTCTTTCGCTAGAAAATCGACAATTTGCTTCGGTGCATAGACTTTGGGAGGAGTAATGGGATTTGTGAGTTTGAACCACGAAACAAAAAGGAGCTCGAGGATAATAATTGGTGTAATAAATGAAGAAACAAGTTTAAAGCGCTGAATGGCAAGGCTTGAAAGGATAGTGACTGTAAGTGCTGGAATGAAAAAGAGTCTGGTTGAGACTCTTCCTAATTTGTACCAGTTTTGATTAATGAGAAAAGAGTGGAGAGGGGAGAGGTTGTTCATAAGAATAAGAAAGCTTGGGATAAGAATAAGAGCAATGATAAGTTTTTGCCTTAGCGGTTGTTTGAGGAAAAAAAGGAATGAAAGTATGATTGGACCAATGCCAATAGGGATCCATGTTTCAGTTGAAAGTTGTTTTGCTAAAATCATTGGGTTACTTAGGGCAAACATGAATTCTTTTATAGAGTGCCAGTAGGGATAAACGTCTGGTTTTTCAAGAAGAATTGATCTAGTTGAACTTCCTACCCAGCTTAATTGAGGAAAGAGGGTGATGCTAATTAACCCAAAAGTAATAAGGAAGCTTATAAAAGTAGCAAAATAGTTTTTAATAACTTTTTTGGGTGTTGGGGTAAAGCCTATGAAGAGGTGGATAATTAAACTGGAAATGGCAAGGTAGATAAAAATAACAGTATGGGTGAAAAAGGTCGCTGCAAGGCTGAGAGCAAAAAATGAAATATGTTTTGGAGAAGGGTTTTTATGAATGAGAAAGGTAAAGTAATAAGTAAACGGTACAAAGCTTAGGGCGGCAAAAAGATTGGGGTGTCCAGCTTCCAGGATAGCTGCAAAATAGGGTGAATAAAGATAGATAATGGTTCCAATTATTCTGGTTCGGTATGATAATTTAAATACAGAAAGAAGAAGATAAATACCAGTGCCGGCGATGAGCGAGTGAATAAAAAAATACAAGAAAAAAGAAAATGGTATTGGGAAAATGATGTGGACCCAATTGAGAGGATAAAAAAGAGAGAACTGGGGATCAGGAAGAAGAGGTGTTCCCGCAAAGATTTGATGATTGTATAGAGGAAGGGTGTGATAGGTGAAAAGAGAATTTTTAACATATATCCAGGTTGGGATAAATTGTTGGAGAAGATCATTTTGTCTTGCTAAGAGAAAATCTGGCCAAAGAATTAGGGGGAGGTAATAAATTACGGTTGTTAAAAGGATAACCCAAAAAGGGGTATATTTTTTCATTTTTGAAAAAATCAGAAGCCAATCAGGCTCTATGTAGTGTATTATATCCTAAAGAAGAATGCAGAAAGAAAAACTCAGCGTTGCAGGGGTAATTATGTTTATAATGTTGATTTTGCCATTTGCCTTGATATTGCGAGGGCTTTTGGTTGGGTCACTTGTTTGGGGAGATGCACCTTATTTTTATCCTGAGGGGTTAAAGGAGCTTATGAACGAGCCTTATTCCTGGATGGTACGAGGGAATGGACTAGGAGGTATTAATCAATTTATCTGGATCTGGCCAATAATGTGGTTGTATGGTTTCTTTTTTAGATTTTTGGGGTTAGAAAATAATTGGATTTTATTTACACTTTTTTATTTTCCAGGACTTGTGTTTTCTTATTTTGGATCATGGTGGTGTGGCAGTGAATTGGGATTAAAAAGATGGGGTAGGATTTTTGCTTCACTAATTTATGGGACAGGAACGTATTTTTTAAGTTTAATTGATGGTGGTGTGGTAGGACTTGTCTTGGCTTATGGGCTTTTTCCGGTGGTGTTTTGTTTGTTATTAAGGTATTTGAAGCGACCCGGTTATATGAGATTTTTGGCAGCTCTCTTATCTAGCCAGATACTTATTTTTTCCGACCCAAGAGTTTTCGGGATTTTGTTTGGCTTAATGTTAATGATGGGAATTGTAACAAGGCAGAAGTTTCGATTTATTCAATACACAATGCTTTTTATTGTGTTAATAGGTTTAAACCTTTATTGGTTGTATCCTTTGTTTGTGTTTAGCCTGGGTGGTAGTGAAATTTCTTTGTCGATGACAGGTTGGAGAGGACTTATTGACAGCTTAACTTTACATTCTCCTTTGTGGCCAGACAATCTCTTAGGTCTTATGCAAATGAGGCAGTGGTATTTTTATTGTGCTCCTGTGTTTCTTGTTATTGGTTTGTGGAAGGTGAAAAAAAAGAAATACTTATTATTTTCAATTCTATTTTTATTTTTTGGGTTTTTGGCAAAGGGAACTGGAGAACCGTTTGGTAGATTTTATGCGTGGCTTATGAGCTTACCCTTTGGATATTCACTACGAGATGCAACAAAGTTTTACATTCCTACGACTCTGATGTTTGGAATGATGATCGGAATGCTTGTTGATTCTATGCAAGGTCGGATAAAGTGGTTTGGTGTGGGAGTTTTGTATTGCTATATCCTTCTTATTATTAGTCCGATGGCTTTGGGGAAGATGAATTTTGTATTGTCAAATCGGAGCCATAGTGATGATTTAAGAAAAATTTATGAAAACTTAAAGGAAAAAAGTGATGTGAAGACAATATGGTTTCCTGAGGTTCATCCACTTGGTTTTCAAACAAATAAAATGAATGCGTTTGACGCTAAGGCATTGGTAGATAGCAGGATTTTTGGTCGAATTAATGCTGGTAGCTATGATCGCAATAACTACCTCAACCAAAAAATAGCAAATCGCTGGTATGATTTTTTGGGTATTAGGTATCTTATCCTCTCAGGAGATCAAAGAAAACTTAAACTTAACGAAGATGAACAGATGCAGTGGCAGGTGTTGTTGGATCTACTTGAAAAGGATAAAAACTTAAAGAAGGTTGATTGGGGTTTGAAAGATATGCATGTTTATGAAAATGAAGATGCATATCCGCCTGTTTTTGGACTTTCGAAAATGATAATTGTAGTTGGTGATGATGGTTTTTTGAGTAAGGAAGAATTTAATTTAAGTGATGCCGGGTTTATTTTTATTGAAGATGGTAAGTTTGACCCGAATATACTCGTAGATATTCCCAGTGAGTCTGCAAATATTATGTTTAACAGTGCGACAAAAACTGATTTAACATTTTCTTTTTTACAGGATTTTTTAGTTAGTAATTCCGAGATAAAAAAGATAGAGTGGTCAAATTGGAATGATAGTCAGTATCTAGATTATAAATATCAGCTTTTAATAAGAGATCTTATTCATACTGAATTTGATTATAGCCGTGGGTTAAAGTTTTCTTCAGTTAAGGGCGAGAAAATAGAATATGGTTTGGAGATTGATGAGGATGGTCAATATGTTCTTGGTATAAGACGAATGGTTTTGCCGGGTAAGCTGGGGGTATTTCTTGATGGAGAGAAGCTTGATTTGGTTGGCGAGCAGGGGGGTAGGGGGTATCAATGGATATCATTGGAAACAAAGTTAAGTAAAGGAAGGCATATATTAGCGCTTGTTAATGAAAGCGGAATGGAAGTAGTTAATGTTCTGGCAGTAGTGCCAAAGAGTAAATGGGATAGTGCGACTGGGTTAGGTAATGAAATTACGGCAAAATATCCAGTGTTTGAAAAAGAGAAAAAAGGTGGTTTGACAGGTAGTTTTATTAGGGTTGATTATGAAATGAAGAGCCCGGTAAAATATGAAATTAAAAATTTAGACAAAAGGGTTAATTGGGTGGTTGTTAATAATGCATTTTCTGATGGTTGGATTTTGAAGAGAGATCACTTAAATTATCATTCAGTTCCTCTTTATAGTAGTGTAAATGCTTTTTATAAACGGCCTGAATGGAAAAAAGTTGAAGTAGAATTTAAAGGACAAAAAACTTTGTATTGGGGTTTATATTTTTCTTTTGTTTCAGGATTAGTTTTGATTTTAAGTTTGGTTTGGTTTTATCCAGAAAATAAAAACAAAAAATGAAAAAGATTTCAAAAAAAAAGGTCGTTGTGGTAGTTATGCCCGCGTATAACGCAGCCAAGACTTTACAGAGGACTTATCGTGATATTCCCAAAAAAAGCGTTGATAAAATCATTTTAGTAGATGATGGTAGTCATGATGAAACAGTGAAGATTGCAAAGAAATTAAAAATAAAAACTGTTGTTCATCCGCAAAATAGAGGTTATGGAGCAAATCAAAAAACTTGCTATACCCTTGCGTTGAGTGAGGGCGCTGATATTGTTGTTATGATTCATCCGGATTATCAATATGATGCAACTTTAACTCAAGAGCTGATTAGACCAATTCTAGATAATCGGGCAGATGTGATGCTTGGGAGTAGAATACGAACAAGAAAAGAAGTGCTTGCTGGCGGTATGCCGGTTTATAAGTATGTTGCAAACAGGTTTTTAACAACGGTTGAGAATGTGGTTCTTGGCTATAACTTAACAGAGTATCATACTGGATTTCGTGCTTTTAAAAGAGAAACGTTGGTAAAAATTGGTTTTCATAAATTGAGTGATAATTTCGTATTTGATCAGCAAATTTTAATTAAAATGATTAGAAGAGGTTTTAGAGTTGGTGAAATATTTGTACCGGTTAGATATTTTAAAGAAGCATCTTCGATTGGTTTTGGGCAATCGGTTAGATATGGCCTTAATACGTTAGTCGCGCTATTATTGGACAGATAACATGAGAAGTGCAAACACACCACAAATTACTTCCCATACTTTGGTAAAAAATGAGGCTAGGTTTGTTTGGTATAGTGTGATGAGTGTGATTGAATATGTTGATCATGTTTTACTTTGGGATACTGGTAGTGCTGACGGGACAGTAGAAATTTTAAAGAGAATAAAAGAACTTTATCCTGCTAAAGTGGATTTACGGTTACTAGGTGAGATTGATATATATTCTTTTGCAAAAATAAGACAAGAAATGCTTGATAATACGAAAACGGAATGGTTATTGGTGAATGATGGTGATGAGGTTTGGTGGGAAGAGTCGATAAAGAAAGTTTGTAGAGAGGTGAAAGGGAAGAATAGAAATATGGAGTCTGTGGTTGTACCAACAATAAATTTAGTGGGCGACATGTATCATTATCAAGATGAAAGTGCAGGGAAATATAAACTTGCAGGAAGAAAGGGCAATCTTAGTTTGCGATTGATAAACAGAAAGATTTCAGGTTTGGCTTCAGATAAACCGCACGGAACATGGGGTTGGGTTGATAATACAGGTAAGATGATACAGGATAGAGATCCCCAAAAAATTTTATTTGTTGATGCTCCATACATGCACATGACGTTTTTGAGAAGGGCTGGGAATTTTGAGGATGAAGGTAAAGTTCCAAAACGGGTTAAAAAACTTAAGCATGAGATTGGGAGTAGTTTTAGAAGAGACTTTTATTATCCTGAAGTTTTTTTTAGAAGAAGACCAAAAGAAGTTCAAAGTCCGTGGGACGTGATGAAAACTGATTTTTGGCTACGCAGCCTAGTTGAGACACCAATGAGGAGATTAAAAAGAAGAATATTACCAGAGCGTGTAGGATATTAAGAATATGGAGAGATGTAGTTTTTGTCGGTCAGAGAAATTTAAGAAATTATTTGAAACGTTTGATAACCCAATACTTCAGTGTATGAGGTGTGGTTTGGTTAGAACTGGTGGCTTTAAACTCCCAAAATATCAAGAGTATCATCGCGATGATGATTATTTGAAATATGAATCTCATTTTAGAAATATATTTGAAAAAAGGTTTAAGCTTATTTCAAAATACAAAAATTCAGGTAGGGTTCTTGAAATTGGTGCGTCGAGCGGGACCATGTTGGATCTTTTTTTAAAACATGGTTGGATTACGTACGGGGTTGAGCCTTCTGGTGCGGGAAAATTTGCAAAAGCAAAAGGACACAGAATATTGCGAAATGAATTTGAGAAAGCAAATTTAAAAGCTAATTTTTTTGATGTGGTGATATTAAATCACACACTTGAGCACATGATGAACCCCCTTTCGGTATTAAGGAAGGTGAGAAGGATATTAAAAAAGGGAGGCGTGGTATATATCGATGTCCCGAACTTTGCAAGTTTTTCAGCCATTGTGTCGCGTGAATGGTGGAAATATTTACTACCTAGTGAACACATACATCATTTTACAAACCGATCACTTTTAAAAATTGTAAATAAGGCGGGACTTCGAAAAGTGAAGGTAATGACCTGGTCAGGATTTTTTGATTTTGCCAACCCTTTTTTGTATTACTGGTGGAGTTTTACATCAGGTCGAATAAATTTCATCAATGACTTTATTGATATACCAGGTAATTTTGTTGCAACGTTACTAAACAGGGGTACTAATTTGGTGATAATTGCCCAAAAAAGAAAATGAAAAAGCAACAGTTTTTTATTGTACTAGTTTTGATTCTTTATCATTTATTTTTGTTGATGAATCTGCAGTTTACGGTTTGGCCAGAAATGTTAAGTTATCCTTATTTTTTGAATAAAGGATTTAAGCTGTATTCAGATTTTATAGTTCCGTATCCTCCGCTTTTGATTTTTGCCTTAAGTGCAGGATACAGTTTATTGGGTGTAGGACCGTTGTTTTTGAAATGTTTGACTTGGTTAATGCTTTCAATAAATGACGTAATTATATTCTTGATTGTTCTGAAATTGACCAAGATGACGTGGAAGGCTGCTCTGGCTCTTTTGATTTATGTTTCAATTCAACCTTTATTTGAAGGAAATATGATGTGGTTTGATATTGCGATAGTTACACCGCTTCTTTTGGGATTATTTTTTTTGGTTGTCAAAAAGAACTACTTTTTGTCGGGTTTTTGTTTTGCGATTGCTTGCTTGACTAAACAGACAACCGTGCTTTTTTTGCTGGTAGCTTTTGTTTATTTAGTTTCAAAAAAGAATGCAGTAAAGACGGCACTTAGATTTCTTGTGGCGCCGATTGTGCTTTTCTTATTATTTTTTGTTTATTTAATCATTAAGGGAAACTTTGTTGATTTTATGAATTGGAATCTTTTTTATCCTTTCGTTTATTGGAGTAGGTTTCCGGGATATGTGCAGATGAAAATGGGCGAGTTTGAAATTAAATCTTTATTAATTTTGTTTTCACCATTTGTTTTCATGAAATTAAAGAGGGTAGGGTGGGAGAGGGGTGAAACAGCCCTGTTAATTTTTATGTTGCTTATTGCTGGAGTGGTTGTTTACCCACGCTTTTCATTTTTTCACTTTCAAATGGGTATAGCAATTTTGTCGATTTTTTACGGCTTGCTTTTAAATAGAAAGGTTGGCGCGGTTTACCTTATTGTAATGTTAATGATGCTAGGTTATATAAATAGATATAACATTGTGCGACAATGGAATGCAGAGGATAGGTTTTATAATACAAAAGATTTAGAGAAAGCGATGGTTATTAGTCGAAAAGTTCAGGTAAACGAGCGGGTGTATCTTTTGGGTGTTCAATCTGGTTTTTATAGTATGTCAGAGCGAATATCACCGAAACCCTGGTTTGATAATTTTGGTTGGTATTTAGAAATTCCGGGTGTACAGGATGAGATTCTGAATAAATGGGAGAATGATTTACCCGAGATTATCTTTTGGCAGGAGCCAGAGGCTGGAAACTGGTTTGATTTGGGAGTATATCAACCTGTAAAAATCGCAAGTTTTATACAAGATAACTATAATAAAGAGGCTCTTGTGTGGGAAGGTGTTTGGCTATGGAGAAGAAAATAAGAATTGCTATTTTAAGTATTACACAGGGCGTGGTGAATCGAGGCGCTGAAGTTTTTGTGAAAGAGTTAGTGGTGGCAATGGATACTAAAATTGAGGTAGAGGTAATTGAAGGGCGCAGGACATTGCCTAAAAGATGGCCAATTCTATGGAGAGTACATATTGATTGGTATGGACTACAGATATTATGGTTTACTCTTCGGAATTTAAAGATACTTTTTAAGAATAAGTATGATTTGGTTATTCCAATGAATGGTGGTTGGCAAAGTTTTCTGGTTAGGGTTGCGACACTCTTATATGGCGGTAAGATGATGATTGTTGGGCAATCTGGGATTGGGTGGGACGATCGGTTTAATCTTTGGACGTTTCCGGATTGTTTTGTTGCAATAACAAGTGTGGGACTTGATTGGGCAAAGAAGGTAAACCCAAAGGTTTTTTCAGTGTATATCCCAAATGGTGTTGATTTAAAAAAGTTTAGTCCTCGTGTCAAGGGTGTGGGTTTGGGATTATCACACCCCCTGGTTGTTTGTGTGGGAGCACTTGTTCATGAGAAAAGAATTGATCTTGTTGTTAGGGCAGTCTCTACTCTTTCAAATGTGAACCTGCTTGTTGTGGGTGACGGACCTGAGAAAGCAGAGCTTACAGAAATGGGGAAAAGGCTTTTAGGTAGGCGATTTGAGGTTGTTTCAGCTAGTCACAAGCAAATGCCGGGTTTGTATCGGGCAGCAGATATATTTTGTTTAGTTCCTAAAAAAAGTGAATCGTTTGGAATTGTTTTTATAGAAGCAATGGCCTCGGGTCTTTCTGTTGTGACAATAGATGATAAACAAAGACGGGAAATAGTTGGACAGGCTGGTATATTTGTTGAGAAACCAGAAGACAAAACTGTGTTAGGAAATGCAATAAATAGTGCTTTGGAGAAAAAGTGGGGTGATTTACCGCGAAAGCAGGCAGAGAAATACGCTTGGGAAGAAATAGGCAGAAGGTATTATCAATTGATTACAGATATACTTAAAAATAGGTAAATGAAAATATCAGTCATTATTCCAACATATAATGAACATAAAGTAATTGGAGCGTGTTTGTTATCTTTGATTAAACAGCAAAAATGTAATTTTGAGGTAATTATTGTTGATGATGGAACAAAGGAAAAAAGATCTGAAGAAATAATTTCAAGGTTAAAAAACGAATTTGCAAAGAATCAGATTATTTATTTGAAACAAAAACATCTTGGGCCTGCGGCAGCGCGGAATAGGGGGGCAGGTGTTGCAAAAGGACAGATACTGGTATTTGTAGATGCTGATATGACTTTTAACAAAATGTTTCTATATGAGTTAACACTCCCAATTGTTAGGAGTGAGTTTAAAGGCACATTTAGTGTAAATGAATACGTTTCAAATTGGGAGAATGTTTGGGCAAGGTGTTGGAATTATAATGATAATCTGGTAAGTTCGCGAAGACATAAAGAGAATTACCCAAAAACACAATTAGTTTTTCGAGCGATACTAAAGCGTGAATTTGATAAAGTTGGTGGCTTTAGTCAGGGTGGATATACTGATGATTATACTTTGGGAGTGAAGCTTGGTTACGAGGCACATGTAGTTAAAGGAGCAAAGTTTTATCATCAAAATCCATCTTCATTGAGAGAGGTATTTTTTCATGCTAAATGGGTTAGTAAGCGACAATATAAGTTGGGATTAATAGGAGTAATAATCGCTCTTATTAGAAATAGTTTGCCTGTTACTAAAGTTGTTGGATTATGGAAAGCCGTGAAGTACAAAGAGCCACTTTTTTTTGTTTTTAAAATAGTCTATGGGTTTGCAGTTACCCTCGGGATTGTGGAATACTGGGTGTTTGGAAAAGGAAGTAAATGAAAGTAAACAAAGTTATAAATTATATTTTATTATTATTTTTATTTTTGAGCATTTTTTTTGTGCGCGAGTCTTTATGGATTGATGAAGCAACAAGTGCGAATGTGGTCAGAAATTTTTCCTTAATCGATATTGTTAATGTTTATAGTAGAGGTGATTTTCATCCTCCGTTGTATTATTTAACCCTAAAGCTTTGGTCATTGGTTTTTGGGACAACTGAGATTGGTATTCGAAGTTTGTCAATTCTTTTTTCTTTGGGAACAATTGTTTCTGTTTATTTAATTGGTGTAAAGCTGAAAGACAAAAATCTTGGTCTTGTTTCAGCGCTTTTTTTGGCGACTGGGCCTTTATTTGTTTATTACGCCAGTGAGGCAAGAATGTACAGCATGGTGACTTTTCTAGTCACCTTGCTTATATATTTTTTTATAAAGCTTATTGATAAGCCAAAAACTATTGATTGGTTTTGGTTTTCAGTGATTTTGAGTTGTGTTTTTTTGACTGAATACCTAGGATTATTTGTGCTACCTGCTTTTTTCTTGTATGCGTATCAACTGAAGAAAAAAAAGAAGTGGTGGAGCGTGTTTTTAAAATCACACATAGTCTTACTTTTTGTATTTGCTGGTTGGTTTTCAATTTTTCAGGAACAACTAGGGAGAGGTTTGGGGGTAAAAGTAATGAATTCTAATTGGTGGAATGTGTTGGGTGTGGTAAGTCTGAAAAATGTTGCATTATTTCCAGTTAAATTAATGATTGGCAGAATTGGGTTTGATAATAAGTTTTTGTATGGAGCGATAATTGTCACAATTGGAATATTGTTTGCCTTTTTAATAAGAATAGCGTTGGCAAGAGAAAAGAAAGCATTTATTTTAGTCTATTGGCTTGTTGTACCAGTGTTGGTGGCAGTATTAATTAGTTTCAAGATTTCGATATTGACTTATTTTCGCTTTATTTACGTGCTTCCGGCAATGTATTTACTTATTGGTTGGGGTTTAATCAGTTTGAAAGAGAAATATTTTTTGCCTGTACTGGTTACACTTCTACTTTTTAATTTTTCAAGCATCGCAATTTATTTAAAAAACGAGAAATTTCATAGAGAAGATTGGAGAGGCTTGACTGAGTTTGTGAGTGGGGAAAGTGTGGGTAAAGAATATAAGCTTATTTTTGTTCACGATTCACAAATGGAAGCTGTGAAATATTATACTCCTGAAATGCCGGTTGAAGGTCCTGGCGGTATAGAGTCAAACTTGAAGATTATTTGGTTGATGAGATATGTTTCGGATATTTATGATAAAGAAGATTTGGTACTTAATTCAATTGTATCTTTAGGATATGTTAAAACAACGGAATATAGTTTTAACAAATTACCTGTTTGGAAATTTGAAAAAATAGAAGAGCAAAAGATGGAAGAGAATCAAAAATAATCATGAAAATAGGAATTGATATTAGCCAGATTGTTTATGGTACGGGAGTATCTGTATATACCAAGAATTTGGTAAAAAATCTTCTTGCCATTGATCATGAGAACAAATATATTTTGTTTGCAGGGGTAGGGAGAAGAAAAAAAGAGATAGAGGAGTTTTCAAGTGAGTTATCAGGCAACTTTCAGTTAGTTGTGAAATTTTTTCCTCCAACACTGGCGGACTTTGTCTGGAATAGGCTTCACACATTGGATATTGAACGGTTTATTGGGAAGGTTGATCTGTTTCATTCTAGTGATTGGGCTGAGCCGAGGGCAGGGGTAAAAAAAATCACAACAATTCACGATCTGTCACCCCTTGTTCAGCCAGATTTGATTGATCGAAAGATTGTGGATGTTCATAGACGAAAGTTAGAATGGGTAAAGAAGGAATCTGATGGGATTATTGTACCGTCTGGGTCAACGATGACTGATTTAGTGGCTCATGGTTTTAAACAAGAAAAAATTGTGGTTATACATGAAGGGGTTGAAGAGATTTTTAAACCAGTTGGCCAAGATAAAATAAAGGATGTAAAAAAAACCTTTGCCATTGCGGGTGAGTATTTACTGGTTGTTGGTTCAAATCCGCGGAAAAATATAAAAAGAATTATTGAAGCGTATAACAAGTTGCCTAGTAGCCAAAATTTATCTTTGGTGATCGTGGGTGACAATTATTTGGGTGAGAATTTTGAAGGTGTTAAGTTTATTGGCAGGGTAAGTGATTTGGAATTGGTTTCACTTTATTCAGGAGCAAGTGCACTTATATATGCGACTTTGTATGAAGGTTTTGGTTTGCCGATGATCCAAGCGATGGCGTGTGGTTGCCCGGTAGTAACGAGTAATGTTTCCAGTTTGCCTGAGATTGCTGGAAAAGCTGCGTTTTTGGTTGATCCCTTGGATGTTGGACAGATTGCCTTGGGGGTAGAAACTGTATTAAAGAAAAGAGCTACTTATATTAAAAACGGGTATGAGAGAGTAAGGAGTTTTACGTGGAAGAAGATGGCTCGCGAGACCTTGATGGTTTATAAAAATACAATTTAGTTTTTGGGATCTTTTAGAGTGTATAATTAGCGTGTATGTTAATCGGAATTGATGGGAATGAGGCAAATATTAAAAATCGGGTAGGGGTTAATGTTTATGCCTTTGAACTTCTTCGAAATATTTATAAGTTACAGGGTGAGTGGGAGAACCGTTTTCAGTTTGTGATTTATTTATCTTCTCCACCTCTTTTTGACATGCCAAAGGAAACAAGCGTATGGAAATATCGTGTAATTCCGGGTGGTTCATTTTGGATAGTAAGAAAGCTTATGCTAAATTTACTGATAAGTCAGCCACGACCTCAGATGTTTTTTTCTCCTTTTCATTATGTTCCCCCTTTAGCCTTGATGCCGAGGGTGTGTTCGATTATGGATCTTGGTTATCTCGAAAATTCGGGACAATTTAAATTACGTGACTTTTGGCAGTTGAAGTATTGGAGTGCTTGGTCAATTTTTGTATCAAAGTATATCATTGCAATCTCAAATACCACAAAGGATGACATAATGCGTCATTATCGATTTGCGAAAAATAAAACATTTGTTACAAAGTTGGCATATGACAAAAACGAATTTTCAGACAAAATTCTACTTAAGGAAATAAAGAGAGTAAAAAGGAAGCACACTACAGGTGATAGTTACATTTTATTTTTAAGTACCCTAAAGCCAAGTAAAAATGTATTGGGTTTGGTTAGAGTGTGGTCATTAATTGAGAAAAAGTATCCAAAAGTTAATTTGGTAATTGCAGGGAAGAAGGGCTGGCTGTTTGAGGAAATATTTGAAGAGGTAAAAAGACTTGGGATTGATAAGCGAGTGGTCTTTACGGATTTTATTCCAGAGAAGGATAAGCCTGGTTTGATTGGAGGTGCCAAAGTTTTTATTTTACCTTCATTCTGGGAAGGTTTTGGGCTTGATGTTTTAAATGCGATGGCGTGTGGGGTGGTTGTGGTTTTATCAAATATTGGTAGTTTGCCTGAAGTTGGAGGCGAAGCCGGGGTTTATATTAATCCAAATGATGATAAAGATATTGCAAAGGGGATATCACGGGTGCTAAGCATGAATAAAAAGGAATATAATAAATGGGCGATGAAAGGTTTGAGGCAAGCGGGTCAGTTTTCTTGGGAGAAAACTGCACGGGAGACCTTGGCAATATTTGGTAATTTTATGAAATAGAAAAAGATGTATTCAGAAAACATTAGAATCACTAAAAAAGGCATTATATTTACAGATAAGCATGGAAACAAGCTGTCGATTATGAGTGCGTTTCAGCGGGCAGGGGTTCGGATGTTGAATTGGTGGTTTGATTTTAGGCTTTTTTTGCTACATATGTTTAGTTCGCGTGTACCTTTTTTTTCGATTCGAAAGATTGTGTTTAAATTTGCAGGGATCAAAATTGGGAAAGGATCAACTATATATATGGGTGCGAAGTTTTTTGAGCCAAGAGGCGTGATAATTGGTGAAGACACAATGATTGGTGATAGAGCTTTTTTGGATGGAAGGGGAAGGCTTAAGATAGGAAGTCATGTTGATATTGCTTCAGAAGTTATGATTTACAATTCTGAACATAATATAAACGACCCGTTGTTTGGTGCCACATCTGAAGATGTTGAAATTGGAGATTATGTTTTTATAGGTCCACGAGCGATAATTTTGCCTGGAGTTAAAGTGGGAAAGGGTGCAATTGTTGGTGCTGGTGCGGTTGTTACAAAGGATGTTGCTCCTTATAAAATTGTTGGGGGTGTGCCTGCAAAGGAGATCGGAGAGAGAAAGCTTCGGAATTTTAATTATAAACTTGGAAGAGCCAGACTTTTTCAATAATTTAATAATGAAGCTGAAAATACTTTTAATAATTTACTTTATTTTTACTCTTCTACTCGCTGGTTATTTTATTTTGCCAAATAATAGCTTTCCAACTCCTCCGGTCGATGCTGTGCGGTCAACAGAACCAGCTGATTCCGAGACTCCTTTAAGAAGAGCATATTTTACAAATTACACCCGCGAGCAAATTATCGATCATTATCGAGCACAGTTTGCGGGACCAATTACCTTAAGGTTGAACTATCCACCGGAAGAGGCAGGAACTATTATTCGTGATCAGACGCGTAGTTATTATCTGGAAGAGTTAGCTCAGCCACTGCGTGAATCATTATATGTTAATGGTTTTGTGCCGACTAAGGCTAAAGATGATATTTGGTATAAAGGACAGCATTTTGCACAGAAAATCACAATAAAACATGTTTCTTCGAGCGTATTTGTCAGAATTATTTTGCTTTTTGGTATTTATATAGTAGGAAGTTTGATAATTTTGGAATGGTATTTACTAATGGATGAAATTGTGAAAACAGTTAAGAAAGAATAAATAAATGGATTTAACTATTGTTATTGTTAGCTTTAATACCAAACAATATACGCGACAGTGTATTCAGTCTTTGCTTGATCATACTTCAGGGCTTAAATATGAGATTATAGTAGTTGATAATGCTAGTACTGATGGTTCGGTGATTGAACTTAGAAAATTGGCTAAAAAGAAAATTATTAATCTTTTGGTGAATAATAAGAACTTAGGTTTTGCTCATGGTAATAATCAGGGAATGAGATTGGCAAAGGGTAAGTTTATATTATTTCTTAATTCTGATACCTTGGTTGGTCCAAAGGTGTTGAATGAGATTTTTGTGTGGATGTTGAAGCATAAACGTGTGGGTATTGTAAGTTGTCAGCTTTTGAACAGTGACGGCACTGTTCAGGGTACGGGGGGATACTTTCCCACCTTGATGAGAGTGCTGACTTGGATGACGATTCAGGATTTGCCGTTTGTTGATAGATTGATTAAGCCGTTTCACCCAATGAAAAGTAAGGCGCTATTTAAAGGTACTTCTTTTTTTAATAAAAGACGTGAGCTTGATTGGTTGACTGGTGCATTTTTATTTGTGAGAAGAGAAGTTTTAGATTCTGGTGTTGTGTGGGACGAGGATTATTTTATGTATGGTGAAGATGTTGATTTTTGTTATCAAGCGAAGACCAGTGGTTGGCAAGTAATGTATTTATCTGATTGGTCGATTACTCATTTTGGTGGAACTAGTAGTACACGTGAGTTTTCAACAATAAATGAGTTTAAAGGGATAAAACGATTTTTTCGAAAACATTATCCTGGGTGGCAGTATTTTCCAATGAGAATGATATTGAAATTTGGAATCTTACTGAGGATGTTAGTTTTCGGTATAATTGAGGGAAAGGAGTCTGCCAGAATATATGAAAAAGCTTTTCGGGAAATATAACGCGATTATTCAGGGTAATATTGGAATTAACAAGTATTTGGCTGGTCTTTTGTTGTTTGTGATTCCTTTGTATCAAAAGTTTCCTTTTGTTGCGATTCCAGGAAGTCAAGTGTTTTTGAGACTTGAAGATGTAATGATTGCTGTTATTTTTGTAGTTTGGTTGATTATCGCGGGAAAAGACATAAAGCTATTTGCGAAAGAGAAAGTAACTCGTGCCTTTTTTGTGTTTTGGCTGGCGGGACTCCTAAGTTTACTTTCTGCTATGCTTCTTACAAAAACAGTGGGATTTATTGGTGTGCTTCACTTTTTAAGAAGGATTGAGTATATGATTGTTTTCTATATTGGAATTTCAGCGGTCAAGCAAAGGAGTGATCTTGTATTTTTAATCAAATGTTTAATGATTGTGGTAGCGGGGATTTTTATTTATGGTGTTGGGCAAAAATATTTACAGTGGCCTGTGATTATGACGCAAAATTCTGAGTATGCAAAAGGGATAGCCTTAAGATATGTTTCAGGAGGGCATTTGATTTCAACTTTTGCGGGGCATTATGATCTTGCATCAACAATGATTATTGTTTTGCCCTTGTTGCTTGCTTTAACATTTTCTTCTTCAAAAATACTGAGTATTTTGAAAATAAACTTAAGTCTAGTTTGGTTAAGAGTGACTTTTGGGGGTCTTTTTGTAATGGGATTGTGGCTTCTTGTTAATTCTGCCTCAAGAATTTCAATGGCTTCTTATTTTATTGTTATTTTTATGATTATGATAATGATAAAACGGATTAAATATATCCCTTTAGTATTTGTATTTAGTTTGGTTTTAATGAGTACATCGTCTAACTTGATGGATAGATATACAAGACTTATTAAGGCAACCACAATGCGAGTGCTTGGAATTACAACTGAAGAAAAATCTAGTTTTGTGGGTCTATTTGAGGTATATGCTGCCGAGGAAGAGGTGGAAATTGTCACCCAACAACCGATATATGAAGACAGGTCAAGCTCAATTAGATTTAATGTGGAATGGCCAAGGGCAATTAGGGCTCTTATGAAGAATCCAATACTTGGTACAGGTTATTCATCATTAACATTGGCAACAGATAATGATTACCTTAGGATATTAGGTGAAACAGGTGTTTTGGGTTTTTTGTCGTTTATGCTGGTTGTGGCGAGTGTGATTTGGGAACTTGTCAAAAACTTTAGCTTTAAGCTTCAAAGCATAGAAAGTATATTTTTGGCAAGTGTTATCGCTGGGATACCTGGTGTTGCGATAAACATGGTATTTATTGATATATTGGAGGCATCTAAGTTTGCGATAATATTTTGGTTATTTTTAGGAATGGCTGTTGCAGCTTCTCGAATGAAGAAAACAAATGATTAAGAAGATTTTATTTACAACTATTAAGAAGAAACAAAAGCATATTCAATATTTTTGTTTATCTTTGATATTAATTTTGGGACTAGTTTTTCGTTTGTATAAAATAAATTCTCCAGTTGCGGATTGGCATTCTTGGAGGCAGGTTGATACGGCATCAGTATCACTTAATTATTATCAAAATGGTATTAATTTGCTTTTTCCAAAGTATCATGACGTTTCTTCAATTCAAACAGGCTATAACAATCCAGAGGGTCTAAGGTTTGTCGAATTTCCAATTTTTAATCTATTGCATGTTTTTTTGTATCGTATGTATGACGGTTTTTCATTTGAAACAACTGGCAGGATTGTTTCGATTGTATCTGCTCTGATTACCACTGTTGGGATGTATTTTGTGGGAAGAAAATTAATTGGCCCTTGGGGCGGTGTTATTGCGGCAGGGTTTTATAGCATGAATCCATATAATGTTTTTTTTACTCGAGTAATTTTACCTGAGCCCTTGGCGGTTTGTTTTGCTGTTTTGTCTTTTCTTTTCTTTATTTACTTTATTGAAAAGGAAAATACCCTATCATTATTCTCGTCGGCTGTATTTTTTTCTTTGGCAATGCTTGTTAAGCCATTTTCGATTTTTTATATTCTGCCTTATTTTTATTTGGCGGTAAAAAAATATGGTTTGATAGGTGTTTTTCAAAACAAAAAACTCCTATTGGCAATCGACGTTGCATTAATTCCGTTTTTTTTGTGGAGATATTGGATGAATAATTTTGTAAGAGGTATTCCACATTTTACTTGGGCGTTTAATGGCGACAAAATTAGATTTAAACCATCTTTTTGGATGTGGTTATTTGGAGAGAGAGTTTCACATTTGATTTTGGGGTATTGGGGTCTTATTCCATTTGGCTTTGGCCTAGTTCATAGGAGTGTAAATAACGCACTAAGAATGTTACTTTTGGGAATGTTTTTATATGTTTCTGTGATAGCTACTGCTAATGTTCGGCATGATTATTATCAGACGTTTTTGATTCCTGCAATTGGACTGGTGTTTGCTCAAGGAATTGTAATAATGTGTGGTAGCAAGGAGGCAAACAAGTTTGTTGGCGTAAGTTTAGCTATTTTTTCGTTTATCATGATGGAGCTTTTGGGAGTTTATCAAATTAGGGAATTTTATAAAATTAATGATCCATCGATTGTTCTTGCTGGAACTGAAGCTGATCGGGTTTTGCCGAAAGATGCGATGGTTATCGCTCCATATAATGGCAGTACTGCTTTTTTGTATCAAACTAAGCGTTGGGGTTGGCCAGTTGTTGATACATCTATTGATGAAATGATTGAAAGAGGCGCTGATTATTATATATCAGTGAATACGGGTGATATTGACTCTGTTAATTTTAAAAATAAATTTAAGACAGTGGTTGAGAAAAAAGAATATTTGATTTTAGATCTACATAGTAGGACAGAAGATTAAACAATATGAAAATACTCATGCTAGTTCCATTTTTGCCGAATACTTCAATGTCTGGCGGTCAGACTAGGTGGTTTAATATTATTAAATTTTTGAGTAAAAATCATGAAATTACTTTGTTTTCTTTGATAAAAGATGAGTCTGAAAAACGATTTGTTCCAGATTTGGAGAAGTATTGTGAGAGGGTTGAAGTATTTCGAAGGCCTAAATCACCTTGGACATTTAGGAACATTTTCTTTTCGATTTTTTCAGCTTATCCATTGCTGGTTGTTCGAAATTTTTCTTGGGCTGAGCGTATGGCTATCAGAAAAATTTTAAAGGAAGAGAAATTTGATTTAATTCATGCAGAAACCTTTTACGTTATGCCGCATATTCCAAAAATACGTATACCTTCGATGATGGTTGAGCAAACGATCGAGTATCAGGTTTATAAACATTATGTGGATAATGAAGTGCCTTTGTTACTGCGGCCAATTTTCATGTGGGATGTGATGAAGCTTAAGTTTTGGGAGAAACACTATTGGCGAAAAGCAGATCGTGTGTTTGCTGTTTCAAGTGAGGACAAAAAAGTGATGCAGGAGCTTATTCCTGGTCTTGAGGTTGGAGTGATTCCTAATGGGGTGGATGCTGATTATTATGCTGAGAAGAAGTTGCCTAGGAAAAGCCCACCTTGCGTTATGTACGGAGTGACCAATTTTGAATGGCTGCAAAATGTAGAGGCAGTGCGAGAACTTGTAACAAAAGTGTGGCCTGGAATAATTGCAAAGGTGCCGGGAGTGAGACTTTGGATAGTGGGAAGAATGATACCGTCGTGGATTAAAGAGATGTCAGAAAAAAGAAGTGATATTTTTTTTACTGAATCAATTGAAGATGCACGCGATGCATATGGGTCGGCTAGTCTGATGGTTACACCAATTAGAGGTTCGGGGGGAACTAGATTAAAAGTGCTTGAAGCCATGGCTGCGGCCTTGCCGATTGTCTCAACTAGAGTGGGTGTGGCGGGCTTGGGTTTGGAGATTGGGAAACAAGCGATGATTAGTGATAGCTCTCGAGGATTAGCAGAAGAAGCGGTCAATTTACTTAAAAATCCTAAAAAAGCAAAAAAGATTGGTTTGGCAGGAAGAGAATTTGTAAAAAATAATTTTGATTGGAAAGCAATTGTAAATATGCATGATGAAATATATAAATCATTAGTTTTAATAAAAAAATGAAGTTTAAAATTAAGCCGATGCTATCAATTATTATTGTGTCATTTAATACTAGAGCTGTACTGGATGAGTGTTTGACCTCTTTGGAAGCTCTTAAAAAAGAGATTAATTTTGAAGTGATTGTGGTTGATAATGCGTCGAGTGATGGGTCGGTTGAGCTTGTTTCTACACAATATCCTTGGGTGCGTTTGGTGGTTCTGACTAAAAATATTGGTTTTGCAGCTGGAAATAATCAAGCGAGAAAGTATGCAAAAGGCAAAATTGTATTGTTTTTAAACCCAGACACTATTGTTTACAAGAAGACTCTTTCGCAATGTGTTCAATATCTAACGTTACATGAGAGGGTGGGTGCAATGACATGTAAAATTGTATTACCAGATGGTAGGCTTGATAAAGATGCAAGAAGAAGTTTTCCAACACCCTGGATTGCTCTAACCCATTTTTTGGGATTTGATAGAGTGTTTCCTGAGAGTAAAATTTTTGGAAAGTATTGGTATGGATATGTGGATGAGAATAAATTCTTAGAAGTTGATGCTTTGCAGGGTGCATTTTTTATGGCAAGGAGAAAAGTGCTTGATAAAGTTGGATGGTTTACTGAGGACTATTTTTTGGATGGGGAGGACATAGATCTTAGTTGGAAAATTAGACATTTGGGGTATAAATTAATTTATTATCCATCTGTAAAAATCATGCATATTAAAAAGGTTGCAAAGAAAAACCTTGAAAAGATTGCAAGAGTTAAATATGTGAATAATGGTGTGAACTCCATGGAGACTTTTTATCGAAAAAGAATGTGGAAAGAATACCCACTTATTTTGAATTTGCTAGTGGTTTTTGGAATAAGAGTAATAAAAGTAATTCGTTTTATGATAATTTTAATTAAATGAAAATTGCAATTGATGCCCGTTTTTATGGTCTTGAGAACGCTGGTCTTGGTAGGTATACGGTTAATCTTATTCATTCATTGTCAAAAATAGACAAGGAGAATGAATATAGTGTTTTACTTCGAAAGAAATATTTCAAAGAATTAAGTTTGCCAGGTAACTTTAAGAAAGTTGAGGCTGAATTTCAGCACTATGGTTTTTCAGAGCAGTTGCATTTAGTCAGACTACTAAATAGTATGGATTTTGATTTCGTGCATTTTTTGCATTTTAATATCCCGATTTTATTTAGAGGAAAATATATTGTGACGATACACGACCTTCTTATGCATAGGCAAAAGGGTTATGAGGCAACTACGCTGAATCCATTGATGTACGAATTTAAAAGAGTTGGATACAGACATGTTTTTTCTGAGGCAGTAAAGAAAGCTTGTCAGATTATTGTTCCAACTAAAACTGTAAAAATAGATCTGACAAGATATTATAAATTTTTACCTGAGAGCAAAATCAGTGTGATTCATGAAGGCATCGATGCAAAATTCCACTCGACCGAAAAGGATCTTAAGGATGTTTTAAAAAAGTATAATATTTCAGAAAAATATTTCATTTATGTAGGAAACGCGTATCCACATAAAAATTTAGAAAGAGTAATTGAAGGTGTGGTTCAATTGAATAAATCGGGCAAAGTTAATGAACTTCTGAAACTTGTTATTGTAACTCCTAGAAATGTTTTTCGAAATAGATTGGCTATGCAGGTTAGCCGATATTTTGCGTCGGAGCATGTTACTATTTTGGGATATGTTCCAGATGATGAGTTACAAGCATTGTATAAAGGGTCAATTGCGTTTGTTTACCCATCATTGTCAGAAGGATTTGGGTTACCGGGTCTTGAAGCAATGATGTCGGGGACGATTGCGCTTGTGTCAGATATACCTGTGTTTCATGAGGTTTATAAAAATCAGGCAATTTACTTTAACCCGTATGATTTTTCTGCGATTGCCAAGGCAATGGGTAGTGTAGTTGAGATTGATAAGCTAAAAAGAAAACAAATAATTACAAAAGGCATTTCTTTTGTAAAAGGATATTCGTGGGAGAAAATGGCAAGTGAGACTTTAGAATTATACAAAAGGGTAAGAGACTAATTTTAAGGTACAATGCAGGCATATAGCAATCTCAAAACGAAATGACATATTTCGTTTGGCTTGATATATAGTAATTCCTAGTTTGCCAAACAAAATGTCAAAAACTAACATTTTGTTTTAATATGACTATATGAAAGTCGCGATTGTTTACGATCGGGTTAATAAGTGGGGGGGTGCTGAGCGTGTGTTGTTGTCACTTCATAAGATGTTTCCTGATGCCCCTTTATATACTTCTGTATACGATGGAGAAAAGGCTGATTGGGCAAGGGTTTTTTCTCGTGTAATCCCAAGTTTTTTGCAAAATATTCCCTATGCAAAATATAATCACGAAAAATTGGCACTTTTGATGCCAATTGTGTTTGAGAGTTTTTGTTTTGATCACTTTGATTTAGTGATATCTGTAACGAGTGAGGCGGGAAAGGGGATACTAACTTCATCTAAAACAAAACACATATGTTATTGTTTAACTCCTACAAGATATTTATGGAGTGGGCATGGCGACTATTTTCGAAATAAATATTTAAGGATTTTGTCGCAACCGGCGATTTCTTATCTTAGAAAGTGGGACATAGCGGCTAGTCGTAGACCAGATGTAATGATTGCTGTTTCCTCTGTTGTTCAAAATCGAATCAAGCAATATTACGACAGGGATTCGGTTGTGGTTCATCCTCCTGTAGATTATTTGAATTTTAGTGATAGCAATAAAAAAAAGAATAAAGATTATTACCTTCTGGTTTCAAGGCTCGTTCCTTATAAGAGGAATGATCTTGCAGTGAGGGCGTTCAACGAACTAGGATTACCACTTGTTGTGATAGGGGAAGGGGTAGAGGGTCAAAAGCTTAAGAAGATGGCTCGAGATAACATACGATTTATTTCTAGGGTAAGCGATGAAGAGTTGGGGACATGGTACCTGGGAGCGAAGGCACTGATTATGCCACAAAGTGAAGATTTTGGGCTAGTGGCGGTTGAAGCTCAAGCATACGGAGTACCGGTTGTCAGTTATGCTGATAGTGGTGTTCGTGATATTGTAATTGAAGGAGAAACAGGATATTTTTTTGACAAGCAAGAGGTTGGCAGTATAATGAAAGCACTAAAAAAAACTGAAAATATGGAGATGAATCCACGTTTGATTAAAAACAACTCAAAGAGATTTAGTTTTGACAACTTCACTGAAAAATTGCTAAAGATTATTAATAATGACTGAAAAATATAAAGACCATTTGTATGCTTTGGTTTTTTGTGGAGGGGGAGGAACTCGTTTGTGGCCATACTCTACACAGGATAAGCCAAAACAGTTTATTCATATATTTAATAAGAAAACTTTAATTAGGCAGACGTTTGAGCGTTTAACACCACTTCTTCCAATAGAACGGATTTGGATTGTTACTGTCCCTGATTATGTGGATGAGGTAAAAGAGGAATTAACAGAAATTCCAGTTGATCAAATTTTAGTCGAACCAGCAAGACGAGACACTTTAATGGCTGCTGGGCTTGGTGCGGTTGCAATTCAAAAGAAGGATCCGGATGCAATTATTGCGAATATTTGGTCTGATCAAGTGATTGGTGAGCCAGTTTTGTATCGAGAGTCTCTGCTTGTTGCGGCCAAGACTGCAGTGGAAACAAATGGTTTGGTTACAACAGGATTGAAGCCGGCATATGCGCATCCAGGACTTGAATATGTGAAAAAAGGTGATTTAGTGAAGTCCTTAGGGAAAACTCATGTCTACAAGATGGCGAAAATGATTGAGCGTCCTTCAAGATCGGGTGAGGACCCTAAAAAAGTTGCTTCGGACAAGGATAATCTTTGGAATGTGGGACTGTTTGTTTGGACAGTAGATACATTTTTAGAGATAGTGAAGAAAAATTCGCCAAAAGTGTTTCAGAGCTTAAGCAATATTTCAAAACACCTTGGAAAAAGTGGTGGTCGTGAAATGATTGTGAAAGAATATGAGAAAGCTGAAAAAATGCAAATTGATATGCCTATTTCTAAAAATATGAATAATGCCTACGTTGTTGAGGGTCATTTCGATTGGATAGATGTGGGAGATTTTAAAGTAATGTGGGATATTGGTAAAAAGGATGAACAAGGCAATGTTTTTGAGGCGCTCAATGGCGGTGAATGGATTGATTACAACACAAAGAATAGTCTGATTATTTCAGAGGGAAAAAGGATTGTGGCAACTGTGGGTGTAGAAGATCTGGTGATTGTTGCGACTGATAATGCAGTACTGGTTACCAAAAAATCTAGTGCACAGGACGTAAAGCAAATTGTTAATCAATTGAAAGAATTAAAGAAAGATAAATATTTGTAATTACTCTGCCTAAATATGAGTTATGAAACAATAAAAAGAGTGATGGATGTGACAATCGCATTTTGTTTGATTGTCATTTTTTTACCAGTAATGTTGACGGTTGCGGTTTTAATACTTTTAACTTCAAAGGGTCCAATTTTTGCAGATACTCCTAAAAGAGTTGGAAAAAATGGAAAGAAGTTTTTTGCTTATAAATTCCGTTCGATGATTGTTAATGCTCATACAATTTTGCAAAAAGATCCTAAATATAAAAAGTATTTAAAAGAGCTGAAAGAAGGGGGGAATTATAAGATAATGAATGATCCAAGAGTAACGCCGATTGGGAGATTTATTCGTAAGCACTCAATTGATGAAATACCACAACTTCTTAATGTGTTAAAGGGAGATATGAGTATTGTGGGACCAAGACCTTATTATCCAGATGAGCTCGAGCATCAAAAGAAAAAATTTCCAGGTACTGAAAAATATGTAAAGGATATGCAGACTGTTAAGCCAGGTATAACTGGTTATTGGCAAGTAACAGGAAGAAGTAATGTGAAATTTGATGATAGAATTGAGATGGATGCGTTTTATGCCAGGAAAAAATCAATTCTTCTTGACATTCTGATCCTTCTTAAAACCCCATGGATTATGATTTCTGGAAAAGGTGCTGTGTAGTGTATACTTTATATTTATAACAAATTCAAACAAAATGAGTGATCTTGATATTCCTCAGATTAAACCGACTGAAGAAAAAGGTTTTGAAAAAATATCTTTGAATGATAGTATGGCAAATACTGGAGTGGGAATAAAGAGTGTACAGGAAGAGAGACGGTTTTCTTCAAAAGATGAAAATGAAGCAGAGAGCAAACTACAAAAAATGACAAAAAAAAGAATAAGAATCGGTTTAAAAACAAAATTACTGTTTGGAATACTGGGGATAACTTTGCTTCTTTTTTTGATTGGAATTGCTGTTCCAGGATTTTTTGTATACAAGTCAGCAATAAATTTGGTTGATTCGGCAAAAGAAGTGAAAGCGTCGGTTGAGTCGCAGGATATTGAAAAGATTGAGAGCGAAATAAAAGTATTTAAAAAAGATTTACTGGGATTTGGAAAGACTTACAATTTATTATCCTGGACGCAATTTGTGCCAGTAGTGGGAGGATATTGGAAAGATGGTAGATCGTTTATTAAAGCTGGTGAATACGGGATTGAAGCGGGAGAAGTAGTAATTGAAACAATCAAACCATATGCGGATATTATTGGTTTTGCAGGAGCTGGGTCTGAACAAGCACAGAGTGGAGAGGAAACTGCAAATGACAGGATTGAATTTATTGTCCAAACAATTGAAGATGTTCTTCCTAAAATGGACGAGATTGGTGGTAAAGCGGAATTGGCAAAGGCAGAAATTGATAAGGTTGATACTAGTCGTTACCCAGAAAAGCTGATGGGAAGAGAAATAAGATCAAATCTGGAAAAGGTTGTTGATATGGCAGAGGAGGCTACTTCGTTTATTTCTGAGAGCAAACCTTTAATGGAGGTTGCTCCACATCTTTTAGGAATTGATGGTGAGCGCACTTATCTGGTGCTTTTCCAGAATGATAAAGAGCTTCGCCCAACTGGTGGTTTTATCACTGCCTATTCGATTATGAAAGTGAAGAATGGGAAGTTTCAACCAGTGAGTTCGAGTGATATTTATAGCCTGGACAATAATTACAAGGCAAGTGTGAAAGCGCCTGACGTTTTTGAAAAATATTTGAAAGGGCCATATATTGTTTCTGATTACTATCGTCTTCGAGACATGAATTGGTCACCTGATTTTAAGGAAAGTATGGATCTCTTTGTAAGAGAATCTGGGAAGGCTGGGATTAAGGATATTGATGGCGTGATTGCAGTTGATACCCAAGTATTAGTATATATTTTGGATGTAATTGGACAGATTGGTGTTCCTGGATATGGAAATTTTAGTACTGCAATAGATGAGCGATGCAATTGTCCAAATGTGATTTATGAGCTTGAGAGTTTTGCGGATGTAGAGGGTCCTGTGGTGTGGAGTGAGAATGAACCAGGAAAGATTGTTTTCGCGCCACCAAATTATGATAATAGAAAGAAAATTGTTGGTCCTCTTATGAACTCTATTTTGAGTAATGCCATGGGTCAGGAAAAGGCAAAACTACCAAAATTGTTTTTGGCTGGTTGGAACTCAATTATTGAGAAGCATGTTTTGATGTATATGCTTGATAGCGAGGCGCAAGCTGGAGTTGAGAAGTTTAATTTGGCAGGGAGAGTACTTCCTTATGAAGGAGACTACTTGTTTGTGAATGATGCTAATCTTGGCGGGAGAAAATCAAATATGTATGTGGTTCAGGAGGCTTTGCAGGAAGTTGAAATTTCAAGAAACGGTGAGGTAACAAAGACCTTAACTTTAACATATAAAAACCCACAGGATTACGATGGATGGTTGAACTCAGTACTTCCTAATTGGAATCGAATTTATGTTCCTCTGGGGAGTGAGCTTATAAGTGCCGAAGGGTATGATGAGAAAGGTGAGACTTACGAAGAGTTTGGGAAAACAGTTTTTTCGGGTGGATTTGAGCTTAGACCTCAGGGAGTGAAAAAGATAGTTGTAAAGTATAAACTTCCGTTTAAAGTGAAGGACGAATACAAAATTTTGATGCAAAAGCAGCCAGGGCTTGATGGACCGCTTTATACAGTAGAGGTTGGAAAGAGAATTGAGGAAATGTTTTTGAAGAGTGATAAAGAGCTGAAATTCAAAATCTAGACGTGAATTTTGGAACTTACAAAGGCGAGGCAATTGTACTTAGTAGAAAAGACTTCTCTGAAGCGGATAGAATATTGACTGTTTATTCAAAAGAATTTGGAAAGCTAAGTCTTTTGGCAAAGGGGATAAAGAGGCCAAAGAGTAGAAAAAGAGGTAATTTGGAGGTATTTAGTCAGATTAAGTTTTTAGCTGCAAAAACAAAAGGACTGGGGATTTTGGTTGAGGTTGCGCTGATTGAATCATTTTCCTATCTTCGAAAAGATCTAAAAAGAATGGCTCTGGCTTATTATGTTATTGAGGTTATAGGGAGAATTACGAATTACGAGGAAAGAAACGAGAGATTATACGAACTTCTTGTGAAGTATTTTGGAAAAATTGAAAATGAGGAGGGTTTATTAAAATTAAGAGAGAGTTTTATTTTTGATCTTCTGACACTTTTAGGATATTGGCCAAAAGAGAAAACACTTGTTAATTCTGATCAGGTGCTTGAACAAATTATTGAGCGAAAAATTAACAGCAAGATTGTTGGGAAGAGAATTCTTACTTAATTTTATTGGTATATCAAGATTAAAATAATACAGACATCTTATTTTGAACTTGCTATAATAGCTTTATGAGTAGTTTAGAGCAGATTGTTAGTTTGGCAAAAAGGCGCGGCTTTATATATCCAGGAAGTGAAATATACGGTGGACTTGCTAATACATATGATTATGGTCCTTTGGGTGTGGCGCTCAAGAAAAATATTAAGGATTACTGGTGGAAGAGATTTGTTTTAACTTCTGAAAATATGTACGGCCTGGATGGGGGAGTTCTTTTAAATTCAAAAGTTTGGGAAGCCTCAGGACACATTGAGAATTTTACAGATCCTTTGGTGGAATGTAAGAAATGTCACAAAAGATTTCGAGCAGACCAACTTGAGGAAAAGAAAAAATGTCCTGAATGTGGCGGAGAATTGACTGAACCCATGTCTTTTAATGGAATGTTTAGAACAAACATAGGGGCTACTGAGGAAAGTCGGAATATTGCCTATTTGAGACCTGAGACTGCACAGGCAATTTTTATTAATTTTAAAAATATTCTAAATTCTTTTTCACCAAAATTACCCTTTGGAATTGCTCAAATTGGAAAAGCTTTTAGAAATGAAATTACTTTGGGATATTACGTTTTTCGAATGCTTGAGTTTGAACAGATGGAGATTGAATATTTTATCAACGAAAGCGATTGGGAGAAAACATTTGTATTTTGGCAAGGGGAAATGCTTGATTTTGCAAAGGAAATTGGGATTAATACAAAAAAACTTAAATTTAGAGAGCACGATGCTTCTGAGCGTTCCCATTATTCAAAAAGGACAACTGATTTGGAATATGAATTTCCAGTTGGTTTTAAAGAGCTTTATGGACTTGCTTATCGAACAGATTTTGATTTGAAGAATCATTCAAAAGCTTCTGGAGTGGATTTAACATATCTTGATAGTGCAACTGGTGAGAGATTTTTTCCCCATGTGATTGAGCCTTCATTTGGACTTGATAGAACAATACTGCCGGTTTTACTTGATGCTTATAGCGAGCGAGATGGAAAAGTAGTACTTAAACTTAGTTCTAAGATTGCACCCATTAAAGCTGCTGTTTTTCCACTGCTTGCTAATAAGCCAGAGTTAGTTGAGAAGGCAAGGGGAATATATAAAAAATTACTAAGTGAGTTTCCAACTGTTTGGGACGCCAGGGGAAATATTGGAAAAAGATATGCCAGTCAGGATGAGATTGGAACACCTTGGTGTATTACAGTTGATTTTCAGACACTTGAGGACGATACAGTAACAATGAGGGATCGGGATACAGGAAAGCAGGAGAGGATAAAAACAGAAAATTTGGTAGAAAGAATTCAGATGAGTTTTGCGAGTTGAGGTAGTGCTTTTCTCTCCTCAGGTTTTAAGTTAAGTTTCAGAGCTTGGTCAATGGTTATCCACTGAAAGCTGTCGTGTTCTTCAGATAATATAACTTCTGTACTGTTTTCGACTTGGCAAATACTTATTAATATTACATATGGAAGTCCTTGGTATGGACCTTTGTCAATAATATAGCCATCAACGTATGCCAAGGGGTGAGTTGGTTTAATCGTTAGTTTAGTTTCCTCGAAAACTTCGTTGTGAAGAGTTTGCCAGATATCTTTATTGCTCTCCAGTTTTCCGCCGGGTAATTCCCAAGCGCCTGGCATATAGCGGTCGGTGCTGGAGCGTTGAACCAAAAGAATTAAATTATTGTTTTGGATGAGGGCTCGATGGACAAGAACAACTTTGGGACGGGGTTCGCGTTCTTTTTCTTTATCCATTCGTGAGAGTATAGCATAGAAGAATTGGCTGGAGTTAAACCCGGTCTTGACTTTGATGTTTTTTAAATGCAAGAATGGGATTGAACATGAAAAAATATTGGCCAATTGGGTTGTTTGTACTGGGACTGGTTATACTTGGCCTGGTGTATTTTTTTGTGATTCGAACAAAAGGGGATAAAAGTACGGTTTTGGAAGATGAGGTTGTGGCTGAGATTCCTTTTGAAAAAAGACCGGTTGTCTCCCTTACTCCAACTGAAGATGGTCATTATCTTAAGCTTAAAATTGATTCTTTGGTGGTTGAGGCTGAAAGCCTTGATTATGAGCTTCTTTATCAAACAAAAGCAGGAATTACTCAGGGTGTGCCTGGAATTATTAAAATGAAAGGACAAAAAAGTGCTGAAACAGACCTTCTTCTTGGGAGTGAGTCGTCTGGAAAATTCCGCTATGATGAGGGAGTTGAAGAGGGAACTCTTACACTTCGCTTCCGTGATAGTAAGGGAAAGTTGATTGGGAAACTAATGACTGATTTTCATATGCAAACAATGGTAAGCGAGCTTAATTCTTTGGATGGTAAGTTTACTATGTCACTTTCTGGTAAACAGAACGATTTTGTTATTGTAATGGAAACTTTTGGGGCATACGAGAAACTTCCTGGTAAGCTTTTGGCTGGTCCTTATGGTGTGTTCTCTTCGGGAGATAAAATGGAAGGTGAGGTTAAACTTGAGGGAGTGGTTTATGTTTGGAATAATGGGTGGAAGAAAGCAGAGGGAAGCGTAATGGGTGAGATCTTTGTGGGAGTTGCTTCAGAAGAAAAATAAATACCCTTACAAATAGATTTCTTGTAAGGGTAAGTGTGTGAATTTATTCGTCAAGAATAACGTAGTAAGGCATACCGCCAGGTAATCTACTCCATGCTTCTCTGGGAAGCAATGACTTGACTTTATCAATTGCAAGACCTAGCAGGAAAAGTTGTTCCATAACTGAATGGAGGCCTGTCCATTGGTCACCATTTTTATCTAAGCAAGCGTTTACGAAAGACCAGCCGCCACCAGATGATGCACGAAAAGGTAGAGGAAGCTCGTTGAGCATTTCTACGATGGCATCTCTCTGCTGTTCAAGACGCTCCCGATTGAATCCGACGTTTGTAACGATACCGCGTGCAACAATCGCATCATCGGTATTTTCACCGGGAGTGAATAGCGAACCCATAAAAACTTGAGTCACTCTTTCTGGTGAAAGTAGCTTACTCATCTGAGAATCTCCTTTTTAAATTACGTAAGAAATCTGATAAAGAAAAGGATTTGGGCAATTATATATTTATCGTTATTAAAAGTCAATTCTATAGGATACAGTTCCACAACTTTTGTGTTTAAAAACAACATTTTATTGTCTTGACAAGTGCGTGAAAACATATCACAATGGTGATAAGTGGTGTAAAGTGGTGAATAGAGAGAAATGTTAATTGGACATTACATAACAAAAATTGGCGATAAAAGGCGGATTGCTGTACCTGTTAAGTTTAGGCGAGTTTTGGGGAAGAAAATGGTTGTAGCCAAGTGGTATGAAGGCTGTTTGGTATTAATTTCAGCTGGTAGTTGGCTTGAGCTTATGAAGCGGGTAACAGGAGAAACCAAGATGGTTAGTTTATCTGTTCGAGATATTGACAGATTTATTTTAGGGTCTGCATTTGAACTGACTGTCGATGATCAAGGCCGAGTTTTAGTACCTGAAGTCTTGAGCGAGTATGCATCACTTAAAGAGGATGTCGTGTTTGTTGGACTTGGGGATAGGATTGAAATTTGGTCAAGGGATGAATGGCTAAAGCGAGAGAAACACGTAGCAATTCATGCATCAGAGTTAATGGAGAAGCTGGTAGAGAGTGAGAAATGAAGGAAAAAGGACATCAGCCAGTAATGCTTGAGGAAGTTTGTGAGTATTTGCACATTAAAACACCTGTGAAAACAGAGAAAAAGCCGCGAATAATTGATGCCACATTGGGTGCTGGTGGACATACGTCGGCACTTATTAATCTGGGAGCATTTGTACTTGGAATTGATCAAGACGAAAGAATGCTTGAAATTGCAAAGAGTAATCTAAAACAAACCTGCCTGGCTCTTAACAGTAATGTTGAGAGATGTTTAAAGATTGTTAGAGGTAATTTTCGAGACATTGTAAAAATAGCCCATACATATGATTTTTTTAATGTTGATGGGGTTCTTTATGATCTTGGTGTATCAAGTTTTCATTTTGATAATGATTACCGTGGGTTTTCATTTAAAAATGAAGAAAATCCACTTGATATGAGACTTGGTGGTGCGGATGTTGGGATTAAAGCTTCAGATTTATTAAATAGCCTGCGCAAAGACCAGTTGGTAGAGCTTTTTAACGTTGTATTAGACGGCGGAGCGGCAAGAAGATTGGCAGAGAAAATTGTAAGGGCAAGAGAGGAAAAGCCGTTTGAGAAGGTTGGCGACTTACTTAAGATAATTGAGAATAATAAAAAAAGTAAGATTCATCCCGCAACAAACGTATTTTTAGCTCTTCGTATGGCGGTAAATAGTGAGATTGATAGTCTATCAGCTTCACTGTCGGATGTCCTTGGGCTGTTAAAGCCGGGAGGGCGAATAGTAGTTATTAGTTTTCATTCAGGTGAGGATAAGGTGGTAAAGCATTTTTTTAGGCTGTGGGAAGAGAGTGGATTTGGGAATGTGTTAACCAAAAAGCCGATAACATCAGGTACAAAAGAGTTTGCAGAGAATGCTCGTGCAAGAAGTGCGAAAATGCGTGTTTTTGAAAAAAAATAAAAAGAAATGAGACAAAATCAAGTAGTTAATAAAGAGAATCAAATAAAAAAAAGAGGTAAGGGTTTGGTGTTTATGGGAATTAGTTTTGCGCTTTTAATTGGTACTGTGGTGAGCTCAATTATGGTTTCTTCGAAAGGTAGTCAGCTTGTATTTTTGGAAAATGAAATTCACGAGAGTGTTGAGATGGCGAAAGAGGCAAAATCAAAATTGATTGTTTCAACGGCCTTAACTGAGGTAGCTGTTAAGGCTCACGAGATTGGGATGATAAAGGCACAAAAAACAGTATACTTAACTTCAGAGAATGAGACGATAGCAAGGCTGCCATAACTTAAATGAAATGAGAGTCAGGTTGAAAATTGTAAGTTTTTTCATAGGTCTTTGTTTTGTGGCAATTGTTGCGAGACTGTTTTATTGGCAAGTTATTAAAGGGCGTGAATTTGCAAAGATTGCCAGACAGCAACATTTATCAGGAAATAAACTTATGGCAAGTAGAGGGGCAATTCTGGCTTCGGATGGAAGTTGGCTTGCGGAAACAGTTGATAGTTATTTAGTGTTTGCTATGCGAAATGAATTAACAGAATCAAAACGGGTAGCGGCAAACAAACTAGCACCTTTTTTTGTTTTTGAGGATTTGGAGGAAAAAGACAGGAAAGAAATGGTGTTGAATGAGGCAATGAGAGTTGAGGGGCTACTTGAGAGGGAAGATGCGGTTTGGATACCATTAAAAAATAGTGTTGATGTGGATGTCAAGAAAAATATTCAGGCGCTTGATATTGATGGAATCGGTTTTGATTTGAAGGAGGCAAGAATATATCCTGAAGGGTCGCAGTCAGCCCATATTTTAGGTTTTGTAGGGAAAGATGATGAAGGAGAGAATAAAGGATATTTTGGTTTGGAGGGGTATTACGATTTGACCTTAAAAGGAAAAGAAGGATTTCGGCAAAGGGAAGTTAGTGCGCTTGGAATTCCTTTACTTGGTGGTAATTTGAAAGATGCTCCAGCTATTTCTGGTACCAGTCTTGTTACACATATTGATAAACGTATTCAGGTTTTGGTTGAGGAGACTCTGAAGACTGGTATTGAAAAATATGGAGCTAGTGCGGGGGTTGTTATTGTTATTAATCCTTCAAATGGCGGGGTGATGGCTATGGCGGCGTATCCAAGTTATGATCCAAAGGAATATTTTAAGTATAGTGGTGAGTTTTTTCGAAATCCGATTATTAGTGATTCGTTTGAACCAGGAAGTATTTTTAAGCCGATTGTAATGGCGGCTGGTTTGAATGAAGGGGTAATTGAGTCTGAAACAAAATGCGATATTTGTGATGGACCTGTGAAGATTGATAAATATGAAATTAGCACTTGGGATAATAAATATTACCCTGATTCCTCAATGACTGATGTTTTGGTTCATTCAGATAATGTAGGTATGGTTTATATTGCCCAAAAATTGGGAGTGGAGAAATTATCAAAATACCTTCGAGAGTTTGGATTTGGAAGCCTTACGGATATTGATTTGCAGGGAGAAATGACTCCTGTAATACGGGATGAAAATAGCATGAGCGTGGTTGACTTGGCGACAGCTAGCTTTGGACAAGGAATTGCAGTGACCCCAATTCAGATGGTAAATGCGATTGTGACAGTTGCAAGGGATGGTGTTCCTATTAAACCACAAGTGGTTGATAAATTGATTGCGGAAGGCTGGGAGGAGGATATCAAGCCAATTGAAGGGAAGCGGATAATCTCAAAAAGGACTGCAAATGAATTAACAAAAATGATGATAGCAGCTGCAAAAAAAGGTGAGGCAAAGTGGACAGCGCTTCGTGGATTTAGTTATGCAGGTAAGACAGGTACAGCTCAAATACCAGTTCAGGGTTATTATGATGAGGAGAAAACAATTGCCAGTTTTGTAGGATTTGCGCCTGCTGAAAAGCCGAAGTTTGTGATGCTTGTGACCTTGCGGGAACCACAAAGTAGCCAGTGGGCCAGTGAGACAGCTGCACCTTTGTGGTTTGAGATTGCAAAAGAACTTTTTTCCTATTTTAATATTCAGCCAGAGGATTAGTGTATTTTCTTTGATATATAATGTGAGTGATGAAATTAGAGCTTAAGGGTTTTGTTGGTTTTTACAAAAACAAACTTCATTTAATAGAAGGTATTCTTGCAAATATATATTATGGTTTTCCTAGCCAGAAGCTTAGATTAATTGGCGTTACTGGTACTGATGGAAAGACTTCAACTGTTTGGATGATTTACCATATTTTTAAAAGGGCTGGAAAAAAGGTGGGCTATATTTCAACAGTTGGGTATTTTGTGGGTGGAAAAGAAGGTTATGGTGGTCATCATGTAACAACTCCAAAAAATATCGATTTACAGCGACTTATGAAAGAGGCTGTTAAAAATGGACTTGAATATTTAGTTGTTGAGTCAAGTTCTCATGGGCTTGATCAGCACAGATTGTTTGGTTGTAGATTTGTTGCTTCGGTAATTACGAATGTGACAAATGAACATCTTGATTATCATTTAACCTACGAGAGGTATCTTGCGGCAAAGGCAAAGCTTCTTTGTATGTCTGAGTTGAGGATTGCAAACAAGGAAGACAAAAGCTTTGATTTTCTAAAAAAAGAGTTTCAAGACTTAAAAACTTTTGGGTTGAATGAGAAAAATAAGGCTGACTATAGTTATTCGGATTATCGACAGAGTTTTTTGTTTAAGGAAGGTTACAACAACGCTAATGCAATGGCAGCTTTAGCAGTTTGTTTAGAGCTTGGGATTGAGAAAAAAGTTATTATTGATACCTTGCGTAAATTTTCTTTTCCACCTGGTAGAATGGAGATTGTTCAGACAAAGCCATTTAAAGTTATTATTGATTTTGCACATACGGCTAATGGGTTGTTTCAATTTTTAGGATCAATCAAAAAAACAAAAAAAGGGAAATTAATTCATGTGTTTGGTTGTGCTGGGGAGAGGGATAGGGATAAAAGGTATGAAATGGGTTTTACCTCGGGAAAATATGCAGATGTGATCGTTTTAACAGCTGAGGATCCAAGATCAGAAAAGCTTGGCAGTATTAATAATGAAATAAAAAGAGGTATTAGAAGATCCGGTTTTAAGGGACTTTTGATTGAGGAAGATGATAGAAAAAAAGCAATCTTTAAAGCAATCAAACTTGCTCGAGTGTGTGACATTGTAGTGATAACAGGAAAGGGACCAGAGAAATCAATGAATATTGGTGGAATTGAATATCCTTGGGATGAGAAAAAGGTTGTACTAGACGCACCGGTATGTTTCCGTAAATATCCGACACTATCTTTCTAAAGGTGGTCTCATTCCCAGACTTATGTGTGGTCTGTGGTAGTGATACCTGTCTAGGTAGTTTAACACCATATTATTTAGT
>Ga0208958_1000316_pt1 | contig 58937 bp, 67 predicted proteins | sample RifOxyB1_FD_184032 | JGI IMG/M metagenome (GOLD analysis project Ga0208958, IMG submission 184032) | Soil microbial communities from Rifle, Colorado - Rifle Oxygen_injection B1 (SPAdes) | ecosystem: Environmental > Terrestrial > Deep subsurface > Rock core/Sediment | place: Rifle, Colorado...
AAAGCTTAACACCTCATTTTTTCTTTCTTCCGGCACTATTTCTAATTCATTTGCTTCAATTAATTCTATAATTTTGTCTTGATACTTCGATAACTTGAAAAAATAATTTTCCTCTTCCACCTCATCTAACTTCTTCCCGGGATGCTCATAGCACTCACCGTTTTCATTTAAATCCCCACTTTCGTAAAAAGCCTCACATCCCACGCAATAAAGTCCTTTGTAGGATTTCTTATAAATATCACCAGTATTTTTACACAATCCCCACAATTCTTGACTAGACTTGTAGTGTGTTTGTTTGTCACTCCCTTTTTGCCACACGTCAAATTTGGTGTTCAATTGTTGTGTTAATTTAATAAAAAGGTCATTATTTTCATCAATGAATTCTTGTACAGGTTTTCCGGCCTTTTCTGCGGCTTGCACGTTTTTCAGCGCGTTTTCATCTCCACCCGACAACAGCGTGACATCCTCGTTTAATAACCTGTGGTACCGTGCCACAACATCAGCCTGAACAAATTCAAGGGCATGTCCCAAATGAGGTTTTGCATTTACATAAGGGATTGCCGCGGTTATATAAAATTTTTTAGCCACAAACAGATTTTACTACATTTTTGAATTCAAAACGCTCATTTTTTGTTCTAATATTTTCTAATACATGTTTTGCAAGCAACCTTCAGTCTCTGTTTTTGAAATAAGGAGTGACTACTGTCGTGAACCAACATAAATCAGAATACTAGATAGAAAGTTAAATTTAACACCTCTAGTGTATAATTTTTAGCTATGAATGTGAGTTTTTACCCCTCCCCCGAAATCTTAAACAAATATGCCCAGGTGTTAGTCAATTTTGCCTTAAATTCAGGAAAAGGTCTCCGCAACGCAGAAGTAGTTCGGTTGGTCGCTTCAGAAGCAGCCAAACCTCTTTATGTAGCCGTCAGAAACCAAATCCTTAAATCGGGCGGTCACGTGATATCTTTTTACCTCCCCGATGATGTCGCCAGAGATATCTATGAACTGAGTTCTGATCATCAACTACGGTTTTTTCCCAAAAAGTATTTTAAGGGTTTGGTTGACTCAGTCGACCATTCAATTGGCATTATATCTGACACCAACCTGCATGAGTTGGAGGGAGTCGATCCGGCCAAAATCATGCTTCGAAATAAAAGTTCTAAACCATTTAAAGATTGGTTAGACATCAAAGAAAATTCCGGAAAGTTTACCTGGACTTTGGCTCTCTATGGCACCCCTGCCATGGCCAAAGAAGCCGGACTATCTCAGGCTCAGTACTGGGACCAGATAATTAAAGCTTGTTTTTTGGATTTTTCTGACCCGGTTGCCAAGTGGCAGGAAGTATTTACAAAAAATATACAGTATCAAAACTTTCTAAACGCCATGTCAGTAGACAAGTTTCACATTCAGGGTGCGGATGTAGATTTGTGGATCACTCCCGGCAAAAACAGAAAATGGATTGGTGGCTCTGGCCGCAACATCCCCAGCTTTGAGGTCTTTACTTCACCTGATTGGCGGGGGACAAACGGACATATCAAGTTTAACCAACCCCTCTATCGGTATGGCAACATAATTACCAACATTGAACTGGAATTCAAAAACGGCCGCGTAGTTAATAGTTCTGCAACCAAAAACTATGATGTCTTGAAAAAAATGCTTGAAGTAGAAAACGCCGACAAAATTGGGGAATTTTCCTTAACCGACAAAAGACTGTCGCGTATTGATCATTTTATGGCCGAAACACTTTTTGACGAAAACATTAGCGGACCTTTTGGCAACACCCACATCGCCCTTGGTTCTGCATATGCGGACACCTACACGGGCGACCCTAAGACTTTGACCAAGTCAAAAAAGATTTCACTCGGGTTTAACGATTCCGCAATACACACAGACATCATTAGTACTTCCGACCGTATTGTAACGGCGCATCTAACAGACGGTTCAAATAAAGTTGTCTACAAATCCGGACAATTTTCTGTTTGATCCAATCAAAGAGTTCTAACGACTGGCGTTTGGGTTGATCAGTTTTTTTATCTTTTCTTCCCACTTGGTTGCCCACTCTTCTGCCAAAACCTTTTTAATAGCCATTTGCCATCCGGGATTTTTAATTTCTCGCCCTAAGGTTGCGATAGTTGCAGAGCTGACCTTCAGGTTTGTTTTTATCACCTCGTAACTGCGTTTTTTGGTCAGCCAGTAAGCTACGCCCAACCTTTTAATCAGAGTAGTAAGTTCAGTATCGGACAACAAATTATTGAATATTTTTTCTGCATCCTCTGGATTTTTAATATCAACTATTAACTGATAAAGCATTGCCGACAACTGCTTATCAAGCGCCCGATTTACTTTCTGTTTTGAAATTTGCATGGGCTAATAGTAGTTTAATTGATAAAACTAATCAATAAAGAAATAATCACCAGCAAAATTCCCGTCAGAACATCGAGAATATCCATTCTTCGGAGAACTAGTGATCCTCCCACTAAGACCATCAACGCCAATGCGGTCTTCCGTTTGTTTGTTAACCCATATACAACTGAATATCCAGACGCAAAAAACAAACCCAACCCAATCAATTCAATATATACATTTTCCGGAGGCCACCTCAGTACTCCCCAGGCTAACAATAATAATCCGACAACCCCCGCTGCAAAATACCACTGGGGTCGAATTCCTTTTCTGCTCATATATAATGATTATTAACGATGAATATCGATCTTTTCCTTATTTTATCAGTTATTCTGCTCGGTTTTGGAATTTCACTATTTTTCCTTCGCAACTGGCTTAACAAGCCACCCACCACCGATCCGGCCATAACCGAATGGCTGAAGTCATCCACGGCCCAAATCAATCAAAGATTAGACTTTGCTGCCACCTTAATGAATTCAGTCCAAAAAGACTTGGGGGCCATGTCGGAAGTTGGCCGTGGCATTAAGTCCCTTCAGGAATTTCTCCAAAACCCTAAACTGAGGGGAAATATTGGGGAACAAATTTTAAAAGACATGATAGGTGAGTCTTTTCCTAAAAACGCATTCCACTTACAACACTCATTCAGGTCGGGGGTTAAAGTGGATGCTGTATTAAAAACCGACGCTGGTCTCTTATGTATTGACTCCAAATTCCCCCTAGAGGGATTTAGGGCCATAGTCGATGGCACTCCCGGGGCGAAGTCAGGTTTCGTTTCCGATGTCAAAAGACACATTTCCGACATTTCACAGAAATACATATTACCCGAAGAAGGTACCACCGACTTTGCCTTAATGTATATTCCTTCCGAAGCTGTTTATTACGAAGTAGTAAACATCCCGGAGTTGATGAAGTTTGCCCAAGCCCAACGTGTTTACCCTGTTTCACCTAATACTCTGTACGCCCACCTCCAGGTCTTATTTCTGTCATTCCAGGGTCAGGAAGTAGAGCACAAGTCCCGAGAGGTATTTAAACTTCTCCGGGCTATTCAAAAGGACTACTCAAAAATTGAAGATAATCTGAGCGTGCTCAATCGTCATCTTACCAACGCCTACAACCAGATGAGTCATGTCGGCACCAGCTTCAATACCCTCGGACAAAAGCTCACCCGCACGTCCACCTTGTCTGGTGTGGAAAAAGGGGATATAAAGCACCTGGAAACATGAAAGTCATATTTTATATAGCCTCTTCCGTAAACGGTTGTATTGCAGACGTAAGTGGTGAGACCAACTGGACAAAAGAAAGTAACGCCAGTTACATATCAATGTGTCAAAGTGCGGGGGCAATTGTTATGGGTAGAAAAACATATGAAGAATACCTAACTCTTCCTGATAGTGATTGGCCTAATCAGCATGGGCCCACGGTAGTATTAACTTCTCAGCCAAAACTGACTAAAAACAAATTTGAGTCATACTTAGCAAAAACTCCCGTCGACGCGATTAACCTATTTAAGGAGTTGGGCAAAAGAGAAGTGATCATAATTGGAGGAAACCAAACCTGGACGTCATTTATGCGGAATAATCTGGTAGATGAAATATATATAGATATCGAACCTGTTGCCTTCGGTAATGGAAAAGCACTTTTTCAAGGCGCCGACTTTGATGTTCGACTTGAATTATTAGAATCCAAATCCCTTAATTCTCACACCATTCAACTACACTACCTGATAGCAAAACCATGATTGAAGAAGTCCAAAAGGAAGTTCGATCCCATGCTGATCCAGAGCGAGCCAAGAATTTTGCCTGGTTTTTTAAAACCGGCCCTGGGCAATATGGATATGGTGATAAATTTTTAGGGCTAAACACCCCCCTGATGCGTTCCATATCCAAAAAATTCAAACAACTTCCCTTATCAGATGTCCAGAAACTGATTAAGTCTCAGTTTCATGAAGAACGTTCCATCGCCATTCAGATTCTTGTTTATCAATTCCCTGAAAATCCCAAAAGGATATACGATTTTTATCTGAAAAACACTAAATATATTAACAATTGGGATTTGGTAGACATTTCTGCCCCCAAAATAGTTGGAGCCTTTTTGTCAGACAAACCCCGGACAATTCTTTACAGGTTGGCCAAATCAGCCAGCCTTTGGGAAAGACGTATTTCGATCATTGGCTGCCTGTATTTTATCGCTAAAAATAACGATCCCATAGATGCCCTAAAAATTTCTAAGCTTCTTCTTTCTGACAAACACGACCTAATTCACAAGGCTGTGGGTTGGATGTTAAGAGAGGTCGGCAAACGATGTGGCGAAAAATACCTCACCGACTTTCTGGATACCAACCACCAAGTTATGCCCCGCACTGCCCTCCGTTACAGTATCGAACGCTTCCCTGAATCAAAAAGACAATACTACCTTCGTTTACCTCATGTATAATTATCACTGCCGCAATGGATATCCATAAACATATTAACCAAATAAAACTTGACGAAGTCAGAAACAATGACTTTCTTCATTTGACTGCAAACGAAGCTCAAATGTCCGACACGGCAAGGACATTTTTGGGATCAAAAATGAACGAAAGGTACTATATGGGCGGTGGAAACGACAATTATATCGTTGACTTCGGCCATTTTACGGCCCTGGGAATTAAAAGTGTTGAATGTCTATTAGAAGCTGCAAAAGAGGCGGCAAAAGAAATGTTGGGTGCTGCGGCTGTAAACCTAAATGTCCTTTCCGGCGTTCATTCCATGATGTGTTCTTTACTTTCAACTACCGAGCCAGGCGAGACAATAATGACAGTTCCTCTTGAATATGGTGGCCATTTTGCCACAGTTGGTATTCTTAACAAAATTGGTAGAAAACAAGTCTTTGCTGATTTTGATTTTAGTAACTTAAAGTTTGATATAGAAAAAATTGCCAAAACAGTAAAGGAAAATAATGTAAAAGCCATTTATCTTGATGTGTCTTACTATCTAAACCCACACAATCTTAAGGAAATTAGAGAGGCCATTGGACCGGGACCGATCATTATTTATGACGCCAGTCACACAATGGGGCTTATTATGGGGAAACAATTTCAGGACCCCTTCCGCGATGGGGCAAATGTTATCTCCGCCAATACTCATAAAACTCTTCCTGGCCCCCACAAAGGGATGATCGCTTTTAAAGATAAGGCTCTTTCAGATAAAGCCAATGCCATCATTGATGGTTTTTTATATTCGTCACCACACATGATTCACCTTGTCCCATTGGCGATAACTTTACTAGAAATGAAAGAATTCGGTCAGGCATACGCTAAACAAATTATTTCAAACTCAAATGATTTGGCTAAATCATTTGAGGATTTGGGGTATGAAGTAAGAAAAGCCAATACTGGTCGGTATTCGGAAGATCACCAGGTCCACGTGTTTATCGACAAAATGGGTAATTATTTGGACCTGTACAAAAATTTGGTTAAAAATAACATATCAACCAATTTTGAAGGATCAGAATTAGCAGGTGGTAGGTGGTTTATTCGAATCGGAACTCAAGAAGTAACTAGACGTGGAATGAAAAAGGCAGAAATGGAAAAAATAGCATCCTTGATGGATAAAGCCCTCAAAGGCGATAATGTTAAGGATCAAACCGTATCGTTTAACAATCAATTTCGTAAAATTCACTATTCCTTTGATTAACAATCTTGAAAAGGATAGCTGTTATTGCCCACATCTATAATGGGAACAATTTCTTGAAGAACGTATCAATTCAGCAGCTTCTTAAGTTGTCAATTCAGATTTAGTAATAGAACGCATCGCTGTCGTTGACGGATCAACCGACACACCTGGGTTTAATCAGTAGTTGAAAATTACTCTCAATTTTAAATATCAAAAACCGCTTAAATCTATTTTTACTTCTTTGCAACTGGAAAAAATTGATAATCACTTATCCATGCAGCCATAGATCCATATCCATTTTTACTGATTTCGAGCGGTTCGATTTCCTGAGCATTACATAAAAAAATCAACAAACAATATTTTTTGTCTTTGAACAAATCGTAATATAGACTTATATCATCAATTCCATCTCTTTCTCCGTACTCCAGCAATACACTTTTAATTTTTTTTTGATTTAAATTTTCAAATTGCAATACTTTTGTTACTTCAGCCTTAACGGTTACCTTTTCTCCAGAATTTTTAAAATAGACTGTATCTCCAGCCATAATTTTTCCCCACGGAGCTGATCTATTTTTATACCACCTGGATTCAATCGTCTTTTTTCCCGACAAGATCTTAGGCAATAAACCCCAGGATTTTTTCATAATAGCTACGTGATCCACAATTACTTACTAGCGAATAAATATTTAACATTCCGGTGTACTTGGTTATCAAGTACCGTAATCTCAAAATCATTATTAATCAATTTAGACTTCAAATCCGAGAAATCCCTTTGCATATTACTATCGAATAGATGTACTTCCATGGCTAAATTAGAAATCTTTTTCAGTGTTTTTTTACTAGCCCGGGAAAAAATTCTATATTCACATCCTTCACAGTCTACTTTTAGTAACTTACAAGACCGAATCTTTCGTTTATCGAAAATATCATCTAATGATTCGGCCGCAAAGCCTCCCACAGATATCGAGTTAACTCGATTTTGGAGCATGTTCATACCTAGCAACTCTAATCGGTCAGGATCTGGCTCATATGCATAAACAACCGCCCCTCTTCTCGCGGCTATGATTGAAAAATCACCGGTAGCGGCTCCTATATCAATCACCACATCTCCCTTTTTTATCTTGATCCAATTTAGCCGATATACATCATCCATAACTACTTCCTTAATCGTCCACAAATCCATAAGTCTTCTCGACCAGAAAGCTGCTCCCAATTTTGTTTTAAACAAAACCGTTCTGCCCATGATTATTCCTATCACTGACCACCAATTACTGTTCCAAAACAGTTTCCACATAGAAGCTAAGTAGTAATACAACGATTTGGGTTGGAGCCTGTCAATCATTAATATTTCCCATACGATTTAACACTGTTGTTACATAAACATCCCTATGATATCTCACTACCCCGTATTGTTTTAAAGCCAAAATATGCTCACGGGTTCCGTACCCCATATTTATTTCCCATCCATAGTTCGGATATTCTTTATGCAGGTCCCGCATAATTTGGTCCCTGGTTACTTTAGCAATTATTGATGCCGCCATCACGCATTTTCTGGTCGCATCAGCCCCAATTACGCTCACAATATGCTTATTTTTTAAATTTATTTTTAAATTTCCATCCACGATATATTTGTTTGCGGCAACCCGCTTAATCAATCGCTTAAATATTTCCTTATTTGCCCAGCCGATTCCTCGATTATTAATTTGCCTGGCAGTAATAATTTCAACCCCAACCACGGCTCCAGAATCATTAATTTTTTTATACAAAACTTCTCGTTGTTTACTGTTCAACTTCTTAGAGTCATTCAAATTCTTAATCACCCGCCTTGAATTAAGAATTACGGCTGCGGCCACTAGTGGACCTGCCAGTGGCCCTCTTCCGGCTTCGTCCAGACCACAGATAATCATCGGGGCAAGTATAATGTGACCATGGCTGAAAATAAACTAAATCTCCAGCAACTAAAAGCCGTAAATCATAAAACCGGTCCGCTTTTAATAATCGCCGGGGCAGGAACCGGCAAAACCACGGTCATCACCAAACGCATTCATAAACTTATCACTAAAGGTTTTGCCTTACCGTCCGAAATTCTAGCTCTGACCTTTACCGAAAAAGCCGCCCAGGAAATGGAGGAACGGGTAGATAAACTTCTTCCTTATGGCTATACCCAAATGTGGATTATGACATTCCACTCATTTTGTGATCGTGTCTTGCGTGACGAGGGTCTTCACATAGGCTTGAATACGAACTACAGTCTGGTCACAGACGTAGACAGAATAGCCCTTTTTCGCCGCCATTTGTTTGAGTTTGAACTTGACTACTTCCGACCGCTGGGCAACCCAAATAAATTTATTTCTGCCATCCTTCAGCATTTTGACCGGCTTCGTGATGAAGACATTTCGCCCGATCAATATCAAAGCTGGGTTGACAGCTTCCACCTCAAAGGCCAAGTCACAGATGGCGGGATGCTGGAAAAACAACAATATCAAGAACTAGCCAAATGCTATAAAAAATTTCAGGAGATAAAACTCAAACAAAACGTTCTGGATTTTTCAGACCTAATCTCGTATTGCCTTACTTTGTTCCGGACTCGCCCAAATGTTCAAAAAACCTATCATCAAAAATTCAAATATATTTTGGTTGATGAATTTCAAGATACCAATTATGCACAGAATGTTTTGGTGAATCTTCTTGTCAATTCATCCCGAAATATTACTGTGGTCGCCGACGATGATCAGGCAATTTATCGTTGGCGGGGTGCTTCCGTTAGTAATGTTTTACAGTTTAAAAAAACGTATCCCAAATCCAAAATAGTCACCCTTACCCGAAACTACCGCTCTTCCCAAAACATACTTGATGCCTCATATCGGTTGATCCAAAACAATAACCCCGACCGATTGGAGGTCAAAGCCAAAATAATAAAAAAATTAAAGTCGTCAAAGTCCGACCCTGGCATTCCCCCTCAATATCTCCACTTTGATCATGTTGAAAATGAGGCAGACGGAATCGCAAAAAAAATCAAAGATTTGATTGGCGACTCGCCGGATTCATATCGCCCGCAAGATATTGCCATACTGGTCCGGGCCAACGCTCATGCTCGAATGATTGTCAAAAGCCTGGATAGTTTGGGAATTCCCAATCAATACCTTGGGCCGGCCAAACTGTTTGAGCAGCCAGAGGTCAAGGACTTAATTGCTTATCTTAAGGTCATCGATGACAGTTTGGACATTCAGTCACTATTCCGCGTTCTAAGCATGGATATTTTTGATATTCCCGTAAACGAGCTGATTGATTTAAATACACATTCACAAAAAAACGGACTGTCGTTTTTTAAGGCGTGTGAATCATCAAATAATGAAAAAATTCTGAAGGTTATTGATCTGATCAAATCTCACGTCGTTCGTAGCCCCAAAGAATCTGCCGGAACACTACTGTTCGATTTTCTGGAAAAAACAGGATTGCTTTCAACCATTCTCAATCTTTCCGGCACCATGAACGAGACAAAGGCCGACAACATAATCAAATTTTTTAACAGACTGAAGGGTTTCGAACCCGATATTTCATTAAGTTTAACCAGGTCCGTTCTTGAGTGGATTGACCTTTCTTCAGAGGTGGGGGAGTCTCCCTTGATTTCAGGGGCGGATTTAACCCAGTCTGACTCCGTTAAATTACTGACAATCCATTCGGCCAAAGGTTTGGAGTTTCCTGTAGTTTTTTTGACCAACCTGGTTATGGGTCGGTTTCCCAGCATCGAAAAAAAAGAACCAATACCGATTCCCCTGGCTTTGGCCAAGGAGGTTCTCCCACAGGGCGATTTTCATTTACAGGAAGAAAGGCGCCTGTTTTATGTAGGGATGACTCGTGCTCAACAATTATTAATTATGACTTCTGCTAGCTACTACGGAGACGCTAAACGCGTTAAAAAACCGTCCCTGTTTCTTCATGAATCACTTGGGAACCAGGCGACAGATCCTCTTAACCACATAGCCACTCAGCCGTCGCTGCTTGATTGGCAACCGGCACAGTTTTCGTTCCATAATCATCCGTCACCCTCGCAGTCCAAGGCCAAAATTGACTATCTCAGTTATTCACAGATACAGACGTTTAAAGATTGCCCCCTCCACTACAAGGCTAAATATATCCTTAAACTATCATCTCCGCCGTCAGCCGCTTCCAGTTTTGGAAATACTATCCACAAAACACTTAGGGACTATTACCTTAACAAAAAACAAAACCCAAAAATCGACATTCTTGATATCTATGCTCAAAACTGGACACCTCAGGGATATCTTAATCCGAAACACTCCTCTGACTACTTTGATAAAGGTAAAAAATACCTTACTCAATATCTTCAGGTAAACAGAAACGAAGTCCAGCCTACCTTAATGGAGGAGTCATTTATGGTCCCCGTTGGTTCATTAAAAATTGGAGGAAAAATTGATCGGGTAGATGTGCTCCCGGGAGGTCAAATTGAAATTATTGATTACAAAACCAGTACTAAGTCTTTGACCCCCAAACAGGCCTCCACCGATCTTCAGCTTTCCTTTTACGCCTTAGCAGCTAACTTGCTTAAGCAATCACCGTTTAACAAACAGCCCTCAGACATTAAACTCAGCCTTTACTATTTTGAAGACCAGCAGAAAGTCTCAGTTTTTCAATCAGCCGAGCAACTGGAGTCAGCCAAAAAAGAAATTCTTCAAGCGGCTCTAGAGATAGAATCTTCCGACTTTCGCTGTTCGGGAGACTTTATTTGTCAGGGAATTTGCGACTATCGTATTCTTTGCGATCTGGATAGAAAAAATTGATTAATATATACTTTCCTTATGCTGTTTAAAATTATAGCCGCAGACTTTATTACAATTTCGCCGACCGACTACCCGATTCGCACCCCACTTTTTACCGCACTCGCACTATTGCTAGCCCATTATTCTTTGTGTTTTCTTCGCAAGGTGAATTTTGGGTCAACCATTGTTGTTAATCCCAGAAACATTCTTCGCACCTTCAGTGTTGTATCAGGAAAATATAACTTACCCACCAAACTCACCAAACAAGGATTTATAAAAAGTTACAATGGACCGGGAGTCTCAGCCTTTCTTGGTTTGCTCATGTTCGCGGTCTCTGAGTTTCTCATCGTCATTCTTTTCAAACGAATAGACTACACCTTTGCTCCTTTTTAAAAAGACCATCTCCACTTCTCAAACGAACCTAAGAATTCCCACTCTTGCCCCTCGAAACTTTTTTTGAAATGGCTAAATCCCAACCAACCTTTATTGGGCCACCTTTTATCATAAATTCCCTCAAAGTCCCAAACTAAACATCCCTGCTTCTTGGCTTCTTTCATGGCCTCCCAAACTACTAAATACGGGTAATTTGCTTCGGTTCCTTCCTTCGTCGCACCAGCATAATAGTAAAAAGCAGTTTTTTTATGAATCAGAACCAGAGCCCCAGCTTGATCGTCAACCGTTAAGCAAAAAACCTTATTCTTGTATGCCTCCACCAATGCAAAATATTCAGTCTTAGACGGAATCCACAAGTGTTTTCGCTTAGCTGACTTTTTCCAAATATCATAAAACACAGAAAACTCATTCTTCGCCAGTCTTGAGTTATTTACCAGACATTTTCTCAGAATATACCGGCAATCCTTCTTAAAAGAGTTGAAAATTTCGTTTTCAGCCGGTCGCAAGTTAACCCTTAGTGTCTTTGTGCCCAAAAGTGGCCAAGTACTGCGCTTGTATCCTAATTTTTTTAACAGATCGCAAAATTTCAATGATTGAGAACCGTCATCCAGGGGTTCAATCTTGCACATCATTATTTTGTTTTCCTTTAAAAATGTATCAATTTTTTGCCAAGGCAAAGGCAGGTTAACCCGTTGAATCTTTGCAATGCCTACAGGCCCCAATCTCCTCATAAATATTTGAAATCCAATCCTTCCTTCTTGGATTCTCATGGACTTCCAGCCCAACGACTCAATATATTGGCTATATTCAGAACTTTGACGTAAATCTTCTGCTATTTGATAATTCTTAATATTTTCCACCTTATCTCCTCAACAACTCTAAACAATGTATACAGCCAAGAATTAATTGGCAAGTCGTAAGATCCCACCAGCTCGACAATTTCACCTCCGAACTGTTCTTTAAATCTGGAAAAACCCTTACCGTCCTCAGCTCCCCACAAATCAAAGAACTTACACTTTTGTGTTTTTCCCCACTTGGCGATCTCCCACAACAATAGAGTGGGGGCCATAACTTCTTTATGCTCCAAGGCGGACGCACCGTAAGCATAATAAATTCCCTCACCATGCTTGAATATTAAATCTGCCGTGATGATTTCACCTTCATATTCGGCCACGAACAAATAAGCCATTTTATTTTTCAAGCTTTCCCACAATTGCCTGTGATAATTTTTACCGTGGGCATATATTTTCTGTCTTTTGGCAGTTCCCCCAAACATTAAATCAAGAAACTTTTCAAAATCTTCACCGCGTTGGCTGGACCTCACAACTACACCGTGTTTTTCAGCCACCTTGATGTTATATCTACCCTTTGGATGCATGCCCTTTAGAATATCCTCTTCAGACTTGGTTAAGTCCAAGATTATCGTCTTTTTCTTAAATAAATTTCTCCCCAACCTTAAAGATTTGTTTAATACACTAAATTGGGGAGTCAACGATTCAGGTTGTTTAACATTTGGTTCTATTCTGATTCCTATCGCATTTTTTTCCCTACCTAAAACTGCCAACATCTCAACGTCTTCACTCGTTGGGAGTGGTCCCATTGGTACATACCCAAAGCTCCAGGGTGTATAAGCGACCTTGGTCCATACCACCAGAGTTCCGTTTACTCTGGAAACAGGTTGTCTCTTGCTTCTAAATTCTTCCCAATAAGTGCTCTGCAGAGGGTGTTCATTACCTGGCTTCATGTTCAAATTATAACTTAACTTTCAGGTTTCCATTTCCAATTACCTTCAGCGTCAAATCCAAAGGCTTCATCCACCCGCTTTCTCATTTTCCCCGTTATCTTTGCTGCCGGATTGGTGTGGATCAATTCTTCTGGTATATCAGCCACAAATCGTGACACCAGATTGCTTGACCTTTGACCAAAAAACAATCTCTGTCTGGCATATGTCAAATACAACTTATCCATAGCTCGGGTCATACCGACATAGCACAGTCGTCTCTCCTCCTCTAACTCCTCTGGGTTCATCAAGGTTCTGGAGTGGGGGAATAGTCCTTCCTCCATTCCGACCATAAATACAGTTTTGAATTCCAACCCCTTAGCTGAATGTATGGTCATTAGTGTCACTGCCCCCCTGCTGGAATCCGCTTTCGCATATTTAGGTTTTTTGCTTTCTTTCTCAGTTAAAGTAATTTGTTCTAAAAACTCATGCAAATTAGGTAACCCCATCGCCACGCTTCTCAATTCTTTGATGTTTTCAAGTCTAGCTGCGTCCTCTTCATTTAAGGAATCATACTGGTCTAAATATCCGGTAATTTTTAACACTTCGTCCAATATCTCCAGAGTTTCCGGGAACTCTGCTCTCTCAGCTAGCTTAATCGTATAAGCGCTTAATAACTTGAGCCGATTTTTTCCATTTTTTTCCGCCCGTTTTCGGCTGATTTCATCCTCAGAATTTATCAGTAACCTTAAATAAGCCAAAATATCCTTAATCTCTTTTCTTTCATAAAACCTAACTCCTCCCACCAGCGAATATGGAACGCCAGCGTGCAAAAACGCCTCTTCCAAAACTCTGGATTGGGCGTTGGTTCGATACAAAACAGCAAAATCAGAATATTTGCTTCCTCCCCCCAGGGTTCCCGTGAGAATTTGTTCCAATACAAATCTGGCTTCTTCCAACTCACTTTCTGATTCAAATACTGTTATCAATTCTCCTCCATCTCTCTCTGTCCACAGTTCTAATATCGGATGATTTTTATTTTTCGAAATAACATGGTTTGAAGCAGCCAAGACCTTCTGTGTTGATCTGTAGTTTTGCTCAAGCCTGATTATGGTTAAGTCTGGAAAATCTTGCTTTAGATATAGCAGGTTTTTATAGTCGGCTCCCCTCCAGGAATAAATTGCCTGTGCCGCGTCACCCACGACTGTCAGACGTTGATGTTTTTTAGCCAACAATTTAGTAATTTCATACTGGGCTTTATTCGTATCCTGATACTCGTCCACCAATACGTATTTGTTTTGTTCTCGTAGCCTATCAAGTGTTTCCGGACTCTTATGAAATAATTCAACGGTTTTTAGTAGTAAATCATCAAAATCCAAAGCTCTGTATTTGCTTAGCAATTGCTGATAAACAGTGTACGCAGTTGCCACAGTTTTGGAAAAATTTCCTCGTGCAAAGCCAGCATACTCTGCCGGGCTAATTAAATTATTTTTAGCATCTGAAATTGCGGCCAAAATTGACTGTGGCCTCACCGCCTTAGGATCTATTCCCAGAATCGACATTGCTTGTTTTAGACAATCAATTTGGTCAGCTGCATCAAAAATCACGAATTTCTCTGAGATTCCAATGACTCCTCCCTCTTTTCTTAATATCTTTGCACTAAAACTATGAAAAGTTCCCCCATTAACCCTTTCGATTTTTGTCCCCAGCAGTTTGTTGACTCGGCCGATCATCTCTCCAGCCGACTTGTTTGTAAAAGTTAGCAGCAATACGTTTTCAGGGGTCACTTTCTCTTTAGAAATCAAATAAGCCACCCTGTATGTAAGAATTCTCGTCTTTCCACTGCCGGCTCCCGCCAACACCATAAGTGGTCTTGAACCATCAAAACATACGGCTTCTTGTTGAATGGGGTTAAGATCAGATAAAATCTCCACTACATGCAGATTACCAAAGTTCATCATATTTACAACCGCATTCGTCGCCAAGCTCTATCACATGTGGTAATCACCCGCATCTTTATCGGCTTTATTTTGTCTTTAATTCTGATTGGCGGATGGTTTGTGTTTCAAAAGCCCGCCCAACAAGTTCTGACCGGTCTGGGGTTGGTGGCAGGAAAACCCCTACCATCGTCATCAGGTAGGGTTAATTTTGTTCTTTTGGGCAGTGGTGGTGAGGGTCACGACGGTCCTGACTTGACCGACACCATCATTTTTATCTCCACCAAGGTTGAAACCGGAGAAACAACCCTTATTTCTATTCCTAGAGACATGTGGATTCCTTCGCTCAGGGCAAAAATAAATTCAGCCTATTATTACGGCTTTGCCAAACAGGCCACTTCAGGAGGGATGCTTCTTGCGAAGTCCGCCATTTCAGAAAGCATTAATCAACCGGTGCATTTTGCCGTAAAACTAGATTTTTCTACCTTTTCAAAATTCATTGATGCCATGGGGGGAATCGACATCACCGTAGATCAGGCTTTTGATGATTATAAATATCCCATCCCCGGAAAAGAGAACGAAATCTGTTCGCCGGCGGATGAAGAATTTCTTTGTCGATACGAACACATCCGTTTTGAATCCGGGCCGCAACACATGGACGGCGATACGGCACTGAAGTTTGTCCGTTCTCGTCATTCTGAAAACTTAGACGAAGGCACGGATTTTTCCCGCTCTCGTCGTCAGACCAAAGTAATTTCAGCCATAAAGGCGAAATTAACTTCAATCGAAAATCTTAAGAACACGGGATTATATAAACAACTTTACGACATAGTTTTAACTGGAGTAGTTACGGATATCACTCCTGAATATTATTCCACCCTCTTTCAGTTGGGATTAAAAGTTCGAAAGCATCCTCTGGCCACCTACACTCTTTCTTCGCCGGATCAGCTTGAAAACCCACCTTCATCGTCTAAATATGACTACCAGTGGGTGCTAATCCCCAAAAAGAACGATTCTTCTGCATTGTTTGAATACGTCACCGGGCTTCTCAATCGGTAGCAACTTCGTAAAGTTTTGTAGATCCGTATTCAAACCTCAACCTGCCCAAACTCGACAGTGTTGTTTCGTTTAGATTCAGATATTTTCCTCTTTCAGACCAACCCACCACCACATACTTTACTTTGTACTTTTTCAATAATTCTTGCTTCTTAACCGGATCAACCCCGGTATATATCTCCGTAACATCGGCCGATCTTTTTCCAACCGGCTCGTACCCTCCTCGCCACAACCATTCATGAACTGCCCAACCCACCACGGTAGGTAATCCGGTAAATGTCGAAATCCTATTGTAGTCAGTATAGCTATCACCAGGAGCTTCAAGAATCACTGGATGATTTTTTTTGTCAACATTGGCATTCAGCCAATTAATTACCTGAAAATCTTCAGGGTATTTTTCCTCAAGCCACGATAGTCCGTACAGACCTTTGTATTCCTTCAGGGATCCAAAATATGATCTCACTGAAAAATATGGATATATGGAAACCAAAATCAGCAGCGGAAATGCAAAAATCAAAAACACCTTAGTTAAGAGCTTATGATTTTTTTGTACAACCAAACTTACCAACGTATAGCCAGAAACAAACGACATTAGTATAAAGGCCTGATATCCAAGCTTAAACATTGTATTGCTCCTGAAATGTAATGGATAAATGTCTTTAAAGTAAAAAAATTCTGGAAACACAATCAATAGCGCTGAAAATACAGAAATTATTAATAGCAACTTTCTCGTTTTATCGCCCTTTTTAACAAAGGAGGCCAGTCCAATTGCCGCGTAAGCAAAGAAACCCCAGAGAACAACAAGCATCCACAATTCTGATTTCTGACATTTTTCTACTCCTTCAAACAACAGCGGGCCAATTTTCCTGTTTTCTAGTAAAGCTGGAGGACAATTAATTGCCACCCCAGACACAAACGGCTTGAAAGTTACCATAAATGGAATAACTGTAATTAAAAATGTGATCAAAATTGGAAGGATCTGTTTACCCACTAGAACTATCACCTTTTTAATATTTTCAAACCCGGACCAATTATTTATAAATTTAAAAAACATCCACAACCCAATATAAATTGGTCCATCGAGAGCATTTGTCATAAACGCCAATCCAGATAAAAATCCATAAATAATCTGTATTATCTCTACTCTTTTTTTATCGGTCTCTTCCCACAATAAAATATTCAAGGCTAATAAAATTAGAGCAATTGGTATAGCCAGCACGTGTCCATGAATATCCGAAACCACGAACGAATAAGATGGGAATTCATGAATCGAATATGGAATAAACCTGGTGGCGTTCGGGTACCAATAAGTATTCCACCCATCCAAAAACTCCTCCTTGTTAAATAAGTTAGACCAAATTTGCCAAAAGGGTGGAGGTGAGTCTACTGTGTACCCCCTAGTAAATGCATAAACACTATGCAGATTTCCAGACAGCGTCACCAGCCAGGCAATAAATATTGCCCCAATTAAGGCGGTTTTTGGCGAAAGTTTTGAAAGAATTTTGCGTCCCATCACAAAGCTTGTAGTAAATGTTACTGAAAACAGCGTCGCCAACATCAAATTAAATCCAAAAGAAAGACTCACTCCAGTTAACTTCACCAGCACAGCCATTGTTAGGTGCCCAAAATAGTAATAATTTATAGGTTGGCCAGAAAACCACATATCCTTGGGAGGAAAATATCCGCCGTTTAATATTGATTGAGTAAACCCAAAATCCATGAACTTTTCCAAACCGTTGATCGTCGGTTCGTGTGCTTTTATCCAAGACCAAAACAACAAACAAAACAAAAACAATAACTCTTCAACTAAAATTTCCTTCCAGGATTCCCTATAGGCATCTGAATTTTTATGTTTAAACATTACCCATCCGCTCAAACTTGCCAAAATTATCATCGAAATAATAATTAAGCCAAGCCCAAACGGAGCGATACTCGTAATTGCCATCAACCAAACCAGATACGAGACAATCAAAAGACCTATGGGCTTTGCCAGTAACCACTTACCCTTCCATGTAGGAAATAAGAAATTTACGATCGGTTTGGCAAGCAGACCCAATATCCAGATCCCGGCCCACCATTTTATTGCTAAAATACCATCAGTAAGCACACTGCCATTATAGTCAAACTATGATTAAGTTAAAGACCTACGCTTGGATTACGGCTCTTGTTCTGGTTATTGCGACTATCTCTTTTTGGCTTATGTTTCATACTTTCTCCTATGATAATGTCAACAAACAGCTTTTGATATCCTCAAAAATTTACAGTGATTTTGCAAGCCACATCCCTCACATTCGCTCATTCTCTTATGGAAATAACTGGCCACCACAACTTCCGATTTTTCCCGGAGAAAAGACGCGTTATCACTATCTATTTTTTGCCGTTGTCGGATACTTAGAAAGAATCGGATTGCCGATTAACCTTGCACTCAATATCCCCAGCGCTCTTGGATTTTTGGCCTTGTCACTCTTAATATTCATTACCGGCTCCAAACTATTTTCTTCATTAAAGGTAGGGCTGCTATCAACGATTTTTTTTCTTTTTAACGGATCATTTTCATTTGTATCATTTTTCAATAAACATCCGCTTTCTTCCAATAGTGTTAAAGAAATCATCTCCAACGTGGCCTTTCCCTCTTTTGGACCTTGGGATGGGGGACCAATCGCCGCATTTTGGAACTTAAACATCTATACAAACCAAAGACACCTTGGCCTATCCTTCGCCATTGCCATGTTGGCGATATACATTTTAACCACAAAAAAAAGCCAACTAATACATCTGACCGGTTTTTTAATTGGATCACTTCTTCTCATAAATCAAGCCGCATTTATTATTGCCTCAGCCTATTGTCTTTGGATATTTACAACAGACAGCTCAAAAAGACGAAACATCCTTTTTGCTTTGTTCGGCATTGTTCCTTGGGTGTTAATAATGGCTGACACCATAAACGCTTCCCCGACAATCAAACTTAATCCATTCTTTCTCATGCCAAAGCCGATTAACATATTTAATTTTATTAAATATTGGGTTTTAAATTTTGGAATTCATTTCTTTTTAATTCCTATCGGAATGATTTTTTCTCCCCGATCAGCCAAAAAAATTATAGTGCCCACCCTGCTTCTTTTTATAGCACCCAACGTTTGGCAATTTTCTCCGGATATGATTAATAATCACAAGCTACTAAATTTCTACACGATTATCGGATCGATGTTTTCTGCGGGGTTTCTGGTTCATGTTTGGAAATTCAACCCACTGGCTAAGTTGGTGGCGGTTATCATAAGTACTTTTCTGATTCTGGGGGGAGTAATAGATCTTTTCCCAATTAAAAATGACTACTATATTAAATTAAACGATATAGGCAACAACCAGCAGGCCGATTTTTATCTCATTCACACTTCGCCCTCCGACATCGTCCTGAATAGTCACTGGCTCTATCATCCGGCATCTCTTGCTGGAAGATCCATATATAACGGTTATTCGTATTTCACCTGGTCATATGGGTATGATCAGACAACTAGAGAAATATTTACCAAAATGATTTATCAGTCAGAATCAAAATCTCAAGCCTGTTCTTTACTAAAGATAACTGACATCAACCATGTTCAGCTGGGAAAGTATCATGAAACCTTCATTCATCCGAATTGGAAAATGTGGCTGTCGGAATTTAAACCTGAATTTTCTGACCCCGGTTTAGGGGAATATGTATACTCAGTAAAGGAAAACTGTCCATGATTTCAAATAATAAGTCCATTACATTGTTATTATTAATCTTGACCGTGGGTTTCTTCTTGCGAATTGTCGGCCTGAATTGGGACCAAGACCAGCATCTTCACCCCGACGAAAGATTCATGACCATGGTGACTGACAAAATCGTTTGGCCGGGATCATTAATGGAGTATTTCAACACCCGCACCTCAACCGCCAATCCGCACAATATTGGTTTTCCATTTTTTGTTTACGGCACCTTCCCGCTTTTTTTAATTAAAGCCATTTCCCAGGTCTTTAACCAAGATAATTACATTTACATAACCTTAATTGGCCGATTTATATCAGCTGTGATGGACTCGTTCAATATTTTATTAATTTATTTGATTATTTCCCGTCTCACCAAACGCATTGTTCCTTCAATCTTAGGAGCATTTATATACGCCACCAGTGTTTTGCCTATTCAGCTGTCACATTATTTTGCCACCGACACCCACCTTGTTTTTTTTCAAGTATTAACCTTCTATTTTCTACTTAAGCGAAAGCCTGTACTGGCAGGATTAGCCTTCGGGCTTGCTTTGTCATCAAAAATAACTGCTGTGTTTTTACTTCCGTTAATTTTAATAACCCTCATTTATCAGCACCTGAAACACAAAAACCTCAAATCCTTTGTCATTTCCGGAATACTTATTTTGTTATTTTCAGGTTTTACCTTTAGAGTTTTTCAACCATATCTTTTTGACGGCGTCTTTTCTCTTAATCAACTTGTGATTAACAACTGGAAACAACTTAAAGCATTTGATGACCCAACGGGCTGGTTTCCCCCAGCCGTTCAATGGATAAAATCAATTCCTGTTATATTTCCGCTAGAAAATATTTTTTACTGGGGTTTGGGTCCGATTCTCAGCTTACTTGCGTTGTATTCAATCGTTAAATCTATTTTAAACTTTAAAAAAGAGCCAATTTTGATGTTTATCAGCCTCTGGATAATAGGTATATTTTTATATCAATCATTCTCATTTGCCAAACCAATGAGATATTTTTATCCTCTGTATCCATTGGTTTCGGTAATTAGTGGTGTTGCCCTCTATGACTTAATCTTAAAAAGTAAGCACAAATTAACAATTGGCATTTTTTGTGTATTGAACCTGATTTGGCCTTTTTCATTCATATCTATATATTTACAACCACACACTCGTGTCCAGGCCACATATTGGATTTATAATAATATTCCCGAAAACAGTATTATTTCCTGTGAATATTGGGATGACTGTTTACCTTTGGGCGGTGGTTTAGGGTATCGGTTTATAGAACTTGATCTTTACAAACAAGCAGACACCGAGGCTAAAATGACCGATATCTACAAGCGCTTATCACGGATTGACTACTTAGTACTTTCCAGTAACCGTCTATATGGTTCAATTATGACAGTTCCCGAAATGTACCCCAACACAACCAAGTTTTACAACGATTTATTTGCGGGTAACCTTGGCTTCGTTAAGGTTTCTGAATTTACCTCCCGCCCAACTTTTCCCGTCCCGGGCTTAAGGCTCTGTCTTGCCCCGATGTTTATTAATTACGGAAAAGTTGCTCACAAAGATCAGCAGTGCACTTCAACTGGCATCAGTTTTGTTGATGATTATGCTGACGAATCACTTACAGTCTACGATCATCCCAAGGTCATTATTTTCAAAAAAATTACTTCAGTCCTCTGAGCAACTCTTCGTAAAAACAAATCGTTTTTTCAATTGCAAATTCTTTTCGCGCTCTAGTACTCATTTCTTTGTATTCTTTTTTTTGGCTCCAGACCGCTTCAATCGCTTCAGCTAATTTTTCTACCTCTCCCGGAGGCACCAGTTTCCCCATCCCGGTTCTCTGAACTGGGACATTTGCTCCTGGTAAATTACTGGTTACCACTGGCTTTCCCATCATCATGGCCTCAGCTTGTACAATGCCGAAAGATTCCAGTATCGACGGAACTATTAACAAATCAATATTATTATAAAAAGATCCCATTAGATCATTTCTTATTTCTCCTAAAAATATCAAACCGTTACAGTTATTAAGCATTTTCAAAATTCGTTCTCTATACTTCTTTTCGCCAACTGGGCTCATCGATCCCGCCACAAGAACCACCACCTTACCAACTCCCCACCTTTTTTCTAAATATGGGATGACTTTTATAATATTTTCAAATCCCTTATCCTCAGCCAGTCTTGCCGCCACTCCTATCACGGCTTTTGTCCCTGGCGGTATTTTATACCGAATAGTTTTAGACAGCGCCTTGTTTTCTCTGGGTAACTTAATCGGAGGGTAAACACTATAAATCTTATGCCTTATTTTTTTATAGACTCTTAATGTCTTTGCATATACGTCTGTATAAGTAATCACCTTGTGTGACAACATCATTATTTCCGAATTCAACCCTTCCAATACCAGCTCTATCAATTTATCCATCAATCCGCCCCTAAGTTCTACTCTGGCATGGTAAACAGAAATAAGTCGCTTTCTCAGTAGTCTTGCCATTAAAGCCGGCACCAACCCTTCCGCTTGTGGCAAATTAACCACCACCACATCACAGTTCCGTACGTTTTCCCAACTTTTTTTAAACCAGTCAAGAGAAACATATCCTTTACTCAGTGCAAAATCTGGCTTTGCCCTAACTACCGACACCCCATCCACAATTTCCATCTCACTTAGTTCTGGATCGTGTCTCATACACAACACAGAAACTTCCACCCCCTTTTTTGTAGCCAGCTCACCCGCCAGAGTCTTGACGTAATTTGTCAATCCGGAAACATACGGCGAGTAGTATGTCAGACTAAATAATATTTTCATCCCGTTTAATCTGTTCCAGGGCAAGTTTTAAATACGGAAATTTAAAAGAATATTTCCTGCCTCTGTCTAAAATGTTGTAAATCCAAAAAAGTTTGGTTCTGGTCTTACCGTTCAAGCTATTAACAATATCCCAGTTGTCTTCAATGTAGTAATCAAATTTGAATTTTTGACACATTTTAAGCTTGAAGTTGTGAGGTTGATCATTTTTTTCATTTATACAGACGTTTTTAAATGTTTTTGATAATCCCCACCGCTTAAGCCATTGGTAAGTATCATCCTTCACAAAACCAAACCTGCCCGTTACCAAATAAAACTCATATTTACTCGACTTGCTCATTAATTTTAGTAATTTAACTCCGTTTGCAGGCAACACACTTGGCCAGACCACCACAATACGAAACAACATTTTTTGCCATTTATTTTGTGGCACAAAAAAACCCAGCTTCTTTATTTTTAAAATCTTATGTTTAATAAACGCAATTAGTACTCGCGCAACCCGCATGGGATGATACGTAACAACTCCGTCAAAATCCAGGCCTACTCTAATCACTTTCCTCATCACATCCAGATTTTACTTAACTTTGCGACTTTTTTAAACCCCAAACCCCCAGCAATGTAATTCCTAACCCCACCAACAGTAGTAACCGAGTTGAACTTTCACCTCCTGATTCGGGAAGCGAGACTACTGGTGTAGGAACAGCAGTCGGTTTAGGAGCGGCTGTCGGTGTTATTGTGGTCACTATCGTCGGAGTTGGAATGTTGGTGGGTAAAGCTTGGCTTGCGGTAGGAGTCGGAATGGTGGTCGGTTTGACTGTGGGTACGATAGTAACTACGGCAGTAGGCACGGCAGTCGGCCGCAGGGTGGGGGAAGGAGATGGTCTTACCGATGGAGTGGGACTCATTGCGATAGTCGCCGAAGGAGTTGCCGTATATACTGGAAATCCGCTTTCTCCGGCCGCATACACCACAAACGACCGTGTAATTTTTTTAGTTACCCCCTCTACCACTGCCGTAAGAGTTAAAGTGTGTTCCCCTGGTTCTAGGTTTTCTGGAATTGCATAGGTGAATGTTCCGTCGCTATCAGCCACAGCCTTGCCCACGATTACGTTTTCCGAATGAACTTCAACCGTCACTTCCGTTCCGGCCGGAGCCTCTCCGATAATCTGAGGTTTTTGAGTATTGACCCCTTCTCCTTGAAGAGGAGTTAACAGTTTCAGATCTATCACTGGCAACTTCTGCACTTCAAGTGTTGCCGATTCGCTAGCAACCTCCTCCGCTCCCGTCTCTGTCTGGGCCGTTGTCTTTTCATAATTCTTCCCCAACATGATTTCATACACCGGGCTGTCCGTCCCCGTCGTTATGGTTGCCTGCGAACTCCCCAAAGCTCCTCCCTGGACTTGTAAGACAACTTCAGTATTGGTTTTGTCATACCGCAGATATTGCCCCAAATCAGCGGTTCGAATAGTAGACAGAGGAATTACCCAAGAGCCGGTATTTTTTACCATCGCGGCAGCCATTACCCCGCCCGGGATTTGCAGATACACGATTGCTCCTTCTGCCGGTTCTGATGATTGAGTTACGACTTGTCCATATGCCACGTCAGCTTCAGGCGGTTGTTCGGCTATTGTTGAACCAGTAACCACTTCATATGGGGCCCCGTTCTGGTCATACAGTTGTTTTCCTGCTCCCACCTTAAACTTATAAGTTGTAGCCGGCTTAAGTCCTCTAACGGTTACCAGGTGTGTCAGGCTTGACTGGACCGACCCTCTCTCTTGATCTCTGTCGTCAGTTACCACCATATCCAGGCTTTGGCCTTCCCCGTATTGTACAAATCCCACGGTGGCTTTATCGGTCACCCAAGAAACTACAAAAGAGCTGTCTGATATATTGGAGACCGCCACTTTGTTGGGAGTATTTTCAGCCGAAGCCAGCGCATTTTTTTGCGATTGATTTTGTACCAGCCACAGACCCGATACTAACCCACCCAATGCCAAAAACAATCCTAGAATAGTGGGGATTCTAATTTCCCGAATGTTCATTTTTAATCCTTTCTAATTGTTCAAAAACCTTAATATTCATTGTTGAGTCAATCGGCTTTAGGTGTTTTTCTACCTCCGTAGTGACGCTCACGTTTACGTAAGCTCTATACACCTCCAAACCAACCCATGTGGCGATGGTTATTAACGTCGAAATTAATAGTACCACAATATCCTTATCTATTCCCCTTTTTTTCATACTTGAGAATTAATTTTGGGTAAATAACCCACCTCAGCCGTAATTGTTAGTTCCAACCCGCCCTCCTTATTTAGCGAAATAATAACCTCTTTAAAGATAACCAGCCGGCTCATTTTTTCAATAGCCGAAACAGTATTCCGAATCTGCTCATAGGTCCCGGAACCCTTTAACTCAAACTTCACTCCAATAACTCCCTCCGGCATCAACGGTTTTTCCGTAGATTGTTTAGCAGGATCAGTCTGAACCACCAAGGCCTTAGGGATTTTATCTACCGTTAGGGACTTAATGATAATTCCTCCCTCAGAGGCCACACTTCCAACCTCAGAAACCAAGCTTTCCCAATTCGCATCGTCAGGCAATGCTTCATCCAGCAGCGGCAGCTTTTCTTTCACGGAGTCTAATGTCTTCAGGGCAGTTGTTACGCTTAACGTCTTATCATCCAATTTTTGCGATATTTCTTTTTGTTGTTGAATTTGACCTAGTAAGGTTGAAATGGTTACCAGGGTTGGCCTTAACGCCAGAACCATCAAAATTATAAGAAGTATCAGCGACAAAACCACCCACATGCTGGCCGCCCACAAAGGCTGACTATGAACTGACTGTAGGTATCTTCGATACCTGCTCAAACTGCTTTTGTAATCGAGTGCCATTTAGTTTGCTTTTTCGGCAGTTAATCTAAATCTGATGCCGTTAATGCTATCGTTTGTCAACGCTGACACGTCTACACTTGCCCATTTCAGATCAGCAGACATGGAGGCCAATAATTGACCCATGACTCTTTCATCTAAAGTGACCGCCGAAATCGCCAATCCCTTAGGGGAGACAGATCTAACCTTCATTGTTATCTCCACCGGCACCGTTTGTTCCAAATAATCCAAAGCGTCGACCACTTCTCCTCGGGTGTTTAAGATTTGTTCAACCAGTCTCACTTTCTTCTGTACTGCCAAAAATTCCTGCTGCTGGCCTTCCTGTAATTGCAAAAAACTTACCTGTCCGTTGATTTGCTCATTCAAATTTCTTAAATCTTCATCAAGTTTGAATCTGGATAGAAAGGCCAAAATTACCACCAACTCAGTCAAAATGATAATGTATCGACCCGTAGTTACGGCCCATTTCAAGAATCGACCCCAAAAACTGGATTCAAAATCCGAAGGAGGCAACAGATTCACTTTGGGACTGGGGGCAGACATACACCCAGTATATCAACTTCACTTTTTCCAAACCAGAGCAGATAGTCTCGACTTAATTCTCGAAGCCTTGTTTTTGTGTACAATTTTTCCCTTTACAGCCTTGTCTAGGGTCGAAAAAACCTCCACCAATTTCTTTTCAGTGGGTTTCTTTCTCATAGCAGAAATAGCCTGCTTAAAGGCACTCTTAACCCTCAGATTAATAGCCTTTTTTCTTTTATCAGCTCTTAATTTACGAATGGCGTTTGGAATTACTGGCATAATACCCCTGTTTTCTGGCTTCTAACCGCCATATAATAACACACATGCGGGAACTTATCAAAAACGGATCTTCACTTCTCTTTCGGCGTCAAACCAATATTTTGTCTGCAGCTTTCGTAATTATGGCTACCTATGCAGCCGCTCACTTGATTGGTTTGTTAAAAACCCGCCTGTTAATCAGCGTATTTTTTGGCGACAAAGCGAACCTTTTAGATGTCTATTATGCCGCTTTCGTCATTCCCGACACTCTCTTCCAGCTTTTGGTGATCGGATCTTTGTCGGCAGCTTTTATTCCGGTATTTTCCAGGCTCCTGACAAAAAAGGAAGACGAGGCTTGGTACGTAGCCGGAGTGTCGCTAAACTTGGTCTTAGTCTCTTTCACCATCCTCTCCATACTCATCTTTATTTTTGCTCCCTGGCTATCTCGACTAATTGCTCCCGGATTTGATTCCCATCAGATATCTACCATGACTTCTTTGTTAAGGGTCATGTTGACCGCTCAGATTTTCTTTTGCATTTCAGGTTTTCTCACCGGCATAATTCAATCACATCAAAGATTTTTGATTCCCGCCCTAGCGCCCATTGTCTACAATTTGGGAATAATCCTCGGAACCATTTTCCTAACACCCTTTTTCGGCATTTTTGGTCCTGCCATTGGCGTAGTCATTGGAGCTGCCCTGCATATGTCTATCCAGCTGCCACTCGCCTTCAGGTTGGGTTTTAGATTTATACCCGCATTTTCATTTACTCACGCCGGAATAAGGGAGATCGTTCACCTAATGCCTCCCAGGGCTTTGGCCTTAGGTATTGACCAGATAGAACAGTTCATTGCCGTCATCCTTTCCTCATTGTTGCCATCGGGCTCCCTTACCATGTTTAACGTTGCCCGTCTGTTATATGCGCTCCCTATGTCCTTGTTTGGTGTCACCATAGGTCAAGCTGCCCTCCCCGCGCTTTCTCGGTTATCTGGCGAAGCTGACCGAAAAACTTTTCGTCGTACACTTCTGGATTCGCTTCTCCAAATAACTTTTTTCACCCTACCAACCAGCGTATTGTTTATCGTCCTTCGTGTCCCTATTGTTCGTATAGTATTTGGAGCCAAATCGTTTCCTTGGTCTGCCACCATTCTCACTGGTAAGATTTTAGCCATTCTTTGTATATCCGCCACTTTTGCATCCCTGATGCAATTATTAATCAGGGCCTTTTATGCGCTTCACGATACTAAAACACCGCTGTTAATAGGAATTTTTTCAGCGATATTCGACGTCATATTAGGGATATTCCTGGTTAAGTTCCTAAATCTTGGTTCTGTGGGGCTCGCTTTGGCCATTTCCCTTACTGCCATAATTGAAACCATACTGTTGTTTAGTATCATTTTCCCCAAAATCAGATCTGACAACTGGACCACCGCCAGATTCATAATTTCTTTTCTTAAAATTACCATCACGGGCTTGATAACCGGACTTAGTTTGTGGGTACCCATGCGCTTATTGGATAAATTTGTTTTTGATACCACCCGGACTCTTCCTTTAGTCGCCCTGACGGCAATAACCTCTCTTATTGGTTTTTCGGTCTACCTCCTTCTGTCCTATTTTTTCAGGGTAGAGCAATTAAAAACCTTTATTCTGTTAGTAAAAAGAATGTCCGATATCAAACAAACATTATTGCCTCAAAGTAAAGAAGCCTTAATGGTTTCAGCTTCGGATCAGAATTAACCTCCCGAACTGTTAAAATAGCCCCATGCAAAACATTCGCAACTTTGCCATTATTGCCCATATCGACCACGGTAAATCCACCTTGGCTGATCGCATGCTGGAGATTACTGGCACTATTTCCAAGCGGGACATGCAAAACCAAATATTGGACAGCAACCCCATCGAAAGGGAGCGGGGGATAACCATTAAATTAGCCCCTGTTCGCATGAATTACTCACTAAACGGGAATGACTACATTTTAAATTTGATAGATACTCCGGGTCACGTCGATTTTTCGTATGAAGTCAGCCGCTCACTGGCTGCCTGCGAAGGAGCCATCCTTTTAGTTGATGCCACCCAAGGGGTCCAGGCCCAGACTCTCGCTCATTACCACGAAGCCACCAAATTAAATCTCCCCATCATTCCAGTAATCAATAAAATCGACGTTAACACAGCCGACATTCCCGGTGCAGTCAGCCAAATGCAGGACATCTTCGGATTTAAACCTGAGGAGCTAGTTTACGTATCAGGAAAAACCGGCCTCGGAGTTCCAGAACTGCTGGAGACGGTAATCAAAAAAATTCCTTCCCCAACCGGAGCTGCACAAGGAGAGCTTCGGGCTTTAGTTTTTAACTCCAACTTTGATACTCACCTTGGAGTAGTTGCTTGGGTTAGAGTAGTTGACGGAAGCATTAGTCCTCATCAGCAAATTATTTTAAAGGCCGCCAACATTAGTACTAATGCCATTGAAGTCGGGGTTTTTACTCCAACAAAAAAACCTACCGATATAATAAACGCCGGAGAAGTGGGTTATGTAGTAACCGGCCTGCGTGATATTTCAGATCTGAAGGTGGGAGACACCGTTTCAACTTCCACCTCAACGATTTCCTTACCGGGATATAAACCGATTCAGCCAGTGGTTTTCGTCAGTTTTTACCCGAACGACGGCGAAGACATTAATGTTTTAAGAGATGCCTTGTCAAAATTACGTTTGCAGGACAGTTCACTTCAATACACTCCGGAATTTTCACCTGCCCTCGGAAATGGCTTCCGGGTAGGCTTACTGGGTTTGTTGCATGCCGACATAGTTCAGGAACGATTGGAACGGGAATTTAACTTAAGTTTAATTGCAGCGGCTCCGTCCGTGGGTTATCAGATTGTTACCAAATCAGATCAACTCATTTCCATTTCTCGCCCCATGGATTTACCTGATCCGTCTATTGTCGCCGAAATAAAAGAGCCAGTTATAAATCTCTCTGTTTTTGTTCCGGAACGGTTCATTGGCGCAGTTATGCAACTTTGTCAGGACCATCGCGGGAGTCTGATAAATATAGAATATTTAGGCAAACTGGCTCACCTCTCATACTCGTTACCCATGTCCGAACTGATTCATGGATTTTATGATCAGTTAAAAAGTATTTCTCAGGGTTTTGCGACCTTGGATTATGAACTTAGTGGTTTTGTGGCCGCTGACTTGGTTAAGTTGGACATTTTGATCTCTGGGGACAAAATAGATTCGCTTTCCCAGATTGTGCCCAAATCAAAATCTCCACAAATAGCCAGGGATTTAGTAGAACGCCTTAAAAATATAATTCCCAAGCAGCAATTTGAAATTGTCATCCAGGCGGGAATCGGAAGCCATATATTAGCCAGAGCAGATATCAAAGCATTCAGGAAAGATGTCATAGCCAAACTATCAGGAGGAGACCAAACCAGAAAAGACAAATTACTCAAAAAGCAAAAGAAAGGTAAAGCCCGCATGAAACGTATGGGAAAAATTGACCTACCCCAAGAAGCTTTTCTTTCAATTCTTCGCCTCTAATTCTACTATTGCCACCGAATTGGGAGACATCGGCACGCTAGTTTGTAAGATCGCTTCGGTTGTTGCCACTTCCACGGTTCTTTTTATACCACCAACCATTTCGACAGTCAGGTTAAACAATTTGTCATTCAGTCCTAAAAAGCTTACCGGTACCACTTCACTGTGTGTTTGTTTGGGATCATAGTTCACCAATAATACCTGATACTTAGATCCATTCTTTGCCCCGATCGCTTTTACCCACGATCCTTCGCCGGTAACAGATAACCTGTTTTCTCCCAATCGTGACAAAAACTGCAACGACTCATATCTCGGCTTCCCAATCACTCCCCAATTCCCGCTCACTGAAAAACCAAATCCATATTTTATTTTTCCCATTAATTCTCGTGCCGTAGCAACTGTATAAGCAGCCCCTAATATGTTGTCATTATTTCCGCCCATTTCGCTTGATGGTCCCATCTCCGAAACAATTTTTTCCACATGGGATAAATACGGATAGCTATTTACCCATAAATCTATGCTTTTTACATCCTCAGCGTACTTAAGCAAATCCAGATCATATCTATGATAGGAAAAGAAATCCATTCGCAGTTTATTCTGCATCACATACCGAAACATTCCGTCTAACCAATTCTTATATAGTCCGGTAGTTGCTGGTCCTCCCAGTTTATATGCCTTAACTCCGTTAGCTCTGGCCGCCCCCAAAGCCGCATAGTAATATAAAACTCGATAATCTTTCTTTCCTCCGATTTTCCAGTTTCCGAATAAATCCGGCTCATTCCAAACTTCATAATACACATCGCTTAATCCCAACTCTCCGCTGTAGTGTTCGATGGTTTTTTGTACCACCAGACTCCACTCTTGCCAGTCTTTTGGCTCAGACAGGATATCTCCAGATGAGATCGCGACAGGCATGTATGACAGGGAAAAGAAAGGCCTTGCTCCCACTGCAACGATTTCTTCCACTAACTTATCCAACTCGGTCCAGTTAAACACTAATCCGCTGTCATTTCTCGACACCACATTGAACAAATCATAAATGTGGTCGATTCTCAAATATTTAGGACCGAGCACCTGTACTTTCGATTCGTGTCCTTGTAAAAAAGCTTTCAAATTATCTCCGCCCTGAGCCAGAGCTGTCCAGGGTTTTGGCATCGGCCCTAAAACCCTATCAGACTCAACCGCTATGGCGGACAGTCGCCCCTCGGCTCCCACAACATAGCGAACTAGCGAATTGGTTAATCGTAAAATTCCCGGAAGTAATAGCGCCATCAACACCACCCCCAAAAAGGACGTCCATTGTTCGCGATTCTTTGCTTTCTCCACCATCTGATTTTATAGCTCTTACTTGCTAAATAAAAGGCCCGCCACACTTTCGTTTTAATCTGAAAAGCTATAGAATAAGGCTTATAAATTGTGAAAAACAAAAAAGTTGTATTGATTACCGGAGGAAGTGATGGTTTGGGGAAGATAATCGCCCAGAGGCTAGCCGGAAACCATCGTGTAGTCATTCTGTCTCCGACGCAAAATAAACTTCAGGAAGTTGCCAAAAAACTAGGATGCGAATACGTTGTTGCTGATGTATCTGATTTTTCTGCTCTGGAAAAAGCAGTAGAAAAAGTTATCAACAATCACAGCAGAATTGACTGTTTAGTTAATTGCGCTGGGCTGTGGATTCAAGGAGAGCTGGAGTACAACGATCATCAAAAAATTGATGCAGTTCTTAGGGTAAACACAATTGGAACCATATTCGCCACAAAAGCTGTTACGACTCAAATGAAAAAGCAGCGTGCTGGGTTAATCGTCAATATAAACTCCCTAAGCGGCGTTTTAACAAAAGAAGAACGAGCCGTTTATGTTGCCTCGAAGTTCGCTGTAACCGGTTTTACAAGATCGATTCAGTCTGAACTTTCCAAATACGGAATCTGTGTTACCGGAATTTTGCCTGGGGGCTTAAAAACAACTATGTTCGATAAAGCCGGAAATCCTAAAGATCAAACTGACTTTTTAGATCCTGACGAGGTGGCCAAAGTTGTCGAGTTCCTTTTAACAATTAATGCCCCAACCGTCTTACCAGAGATTTGGATCAAAAATCTTAATAACTAGCTCGGCTTGATTTCTCAATCCCCTTGACAACAATTAGCACTCATGTTAATTTATTGCTAATTATGAATTTGACCAATCGCCAGACCCAAATTTTAAAAGCAGCCATCGAAGAGTATATTTCCACGGCTGAACCGGTCTCCAGTGAACAAATTGAAAAAAAATATAATCTTGGTGTTTCCCCCGCAACCATCCGAAACGAAATGGCTTACTTAACCACAGAGGGATTGCTGCGTCAGCCCCACACTTCAGCAGGACGCATCCCCACCTCAATGGCCCTTCGTTACTACGTAGACAATCTCATGCAGGAAAAACAAATGAGCGTTGCCGAAGAAGTCTCGGCCAAGGAAAAAGTATGGGATTCCCGCTTTGACTTTGATCGCTTGATGCGACACACTTCACTGGCACTGTCTCAACACACCAAAAATTTAAGCCTTGCCGCCACCGACGAAGGTGACATTTATTTTGCTGGGGTTTCTCACATCCTCGACATGCCGGAATTTTTTGACATAGATGTCACTCGGACAGTTCTTTCTCTTTTAGATCAACAGAATAGATTAAGTGAACTTTTTTTTCAAAAAAACTATAGTCAGGATCCGGTTCATATAATTTTCGGAGCTGATTTGGGCTGGCCGTATTTTGAACCTGTTGGAATGGCCTTCGTTCATTTTAATGCTGGCCACGACCGCAGAGGCTCGTTAGCGGTTGTTGGACCCTGTAGATTGGATTTTCCCAGAGTGATTCCTACACTTAAATACTTTTCCGGATTGATTAATGAATTTAATTCCAACTGGTAAATATGGGCAAATCAAAGACGCAACCACAACCAAAAACTGAAGAACTTCAAAAACAGATAACTGTTTTAGATGAAAACTGGAAAAGGGCTCTGGCTGATTATCAAAATCTTGTCAGAAGAGTAGAAAACGACAAAAAAGAATTTAGTAAAATGGCCAATGCTAATCTGATTGCGCGACTAATTCCCTCCCTGGATATCATTCAACTTGCGGCCGGACACAATCCGGACATGGGCCTCCAGATGGCCGCTAAGCAATTTTCGCAAGCCCTCTCAGAAGAAGGATTATCCACCATTGAGCCGCAAGTAGGCAGCCAATTTGACCATACTGTTCACGAATGTGCAGAAACAATGGAATTGACAGATGACCACAAAGAGAATACGATTTTCGAAGTCGTCCTGAAGGGATACAGATTGGGCGATTATATTTTGCGCCCGGCTCGCGTAAAAGTTTACAAAAAGTTATCTCAGCAGGTTAATTAATAAATAAATAATATGAGTAAAATAATTGGTATCGATTTAGGCACCACCAACAGCTGTGTAGCTGTAATGGAAGGTGGCGTTGCCAAAGTAATTCCGGCCGCTGACACTGGTCGTAATGTTACCCCGTCAGTAGTTGAACCTGTAAAAAACTTGGTGGGAGATGTGGCCAAAAGACAGATAATTCTTAATCCCAAAAACACTGTCTATAGCATTAAACGCCTTATGGGCCGAAAAGTTTCTGACGCCGAAGTCAAACGGACTCATGAGATGGTTCCCTACAAAATTGTGTCCGGAAAAGACGGTATGGCCTGTGTGGAAGTAGCCGGAAAACAATACACGCCTCAGGAAATTTCCGCTAAGGTTCTCCAAACCATGAAAGCGCACGCAGAAGCTTACCTTGGCACTTCAGTTGACAGCGCTGTAATCACCGTTCCGGCCTATTTTGACGATTCACAGCGTCAGGCCACTAAGCAAGCAGGCGACATTGCCGGTCTGAAAGTTGAGAGAATAATCAATGAACCAACTGCGGCCGCTTTGGCCTATGGATTGGATAAGAAGAACGCACACACTGTGGCTGTATATGATCTGGGTGGCGGCACGTTTGATATTTCAATTCTCGAATTAGGCGATGGAGTTTTTGAAGTCAAAGCCACCAATGGAGATACACACCTCGGTGGTGATGACTTTGACGAAAAGATCATGCAATGGATTGTTGATGAATTCAAAAAAGACAATGGGATCGATTTGAAAAAAGACGTTCAGGCTTTGCAAAGAGTCAGGGACGCGGCAGAAAAAGCCAAGATTGAACTTTCATCCAGCATGGAAGTTGAAATCAACCAACCATACATCACACAAAAAGATGGTCAACCGCTTCATCTTAATTTAAAACTCACTCGGGCCAAGCTGGAATCAATTGTTGATGAACTGATCCAAAAAACCACAGTTCCCGTAAAAGCCTGCCTTAAAGATGCCAAGAAAAACTTCTCCGAAATTGATGAAGTAGTTTTGGTTGGGGGAATGACCCGCATGCCAAAAGTTGTCGAAACAGTTAAATCTCTTTTTGGCAAAGAACCAAACCGAAGTGTTAACCCTGATGAAGTTGTGGCAATCGGTGCAGCCATCCAGGGTGGAGTCCTGACCGGAGATGTAAAAGATGTGGTTCTTCTGGATGTTACTCCGCTTACCTTAGGCCTGGAAACTCTGGGAGGCGTGTCCACTCCACTAATCGAAAGAAACACCACCATCCCTACAAGCAAATCTCAGGTCTTTTCAACTGCGGCAGACAGTCAAACCTCTGTGGAAATACATGTCTTACAAGGTGAAAGACCTATGGCCTCAGATAATAAAACTTTGGGCAGATTTATTTTGGACGGAATCCCACCGGCTCCTAGAGGTGTTCCTCAGGTTGAGGTTACGTTTGATATCGACGCTTCCGGCATTCTTAAAGTCTCAGCCAAAGACCGTGCTACCAGTAAGCAGCAACACATCACCATTACCAACAGTACCAATTTAGACGAAAAGGAAGTTGAGCGCATGCGTTCAGAAGCCGAAAAGCATCAAGCCGAAGATGCTGAGAAGAAAGCTAAAATCGAAGCCCGAAATCAGGCCGACTCCTTAATTATAACTGCCGAAAAAACAGTTAAAGACGCAGGTGACAAAGCCCCGGCAGATTTGAAAAAAGAAGTTGAAGACAAGTCCAAAGCCTTAAAAGACATCCTCGACTCTGGATCAAAAGAAGAACTGGAATCTAAATCCAAGGACCTTTTAGATTCTCTACAAAAGTTAGGAGCCAGCTTGTATCAACAGTCAACCCCTCCCCCAGGTGAAGAACCTCAACCAAAAACGGACACCAAATCCGACGCCAAGCCGGAAGAGGGTGAAGTAGTAAACTAGTAACCCCAGTGTATAGATGGGTCGGCGACTTCCAACAACACTTAACGGTATAGGCTGTTACAATAACACTTCACGATTTTTATATCAGACCGTAATCAAGTTGACAATAAAAAAACCCGGATTTCTCCGGGTTTTTTAGAAAACTTACTTTTCAGCTTTCGGTTTTGCCACATTTACGGTCATATTACGACCCTCAAGTGGTTGGTTATTGAACATTTCAATTGCCTTTTTGGCTTCTTCATCAGTTGCCATTTCCACAAATCCAAAACCTTTGCTTCTACCTGTGAACCTATCGGTTAACACGACAGCATCAGTTACGGTACCGGCTTGACTAAAGTGTTGCTTCAGTAAATCAGTAGTGACTGACCAAGAAAGATTTCCTACAAACAATTTTTTATTATTAATACTCAGTCACCCCCATCAGACAAAACAAATACAATAACTGTATTTTACCACAACTAAGGTCATTTTATAGTTTCCATCTGGCAAATATTCCGGCTGGTAAAATTCTCCCTCCCACACTTTCTTTTAATCCCAATTCTCCACTCTCCACGTTTTCTTTCATCACGTCAGTCAGCAAATTTTCCACAGCCAGATGTGACAAATCAGCCGTGTATGCATTTATCAGGAAAAACAGGGGAGTCTCGGAAAGTATTTCTCGGCAAGCATGAGCCAGTTTGGGTAGATTGTTTTCCAGTTTCCAAACCTCGCCCGATACCCCTCTTCCAAACCTGGGAGGATCCATGATAATGCCGTCATATTTTGCCCCTCTTCGAATTTCCCGTTGCACAAATTTAATTGCGTCGTCCTGAATCCATCTGATGCTATCTTTAGCAATTCTTGACAATTTAGCGTTTTCCGAAGCCCACATCATTGCCGGCCTGGAGGAGTCTACGTGTGTGACCTGAGCTCCGGCCATAGCTGCTGCCATGGTTGCCCCGCCCGTGTATGCAAACAAATTGAGAACTTTTTTGTCGTGACCTTTACCTTGCGACTTTAGTATTTGTGTAATCCAATCCCAATTTACCGCTTGTTCCGGGAACACACCCACATGTTTAAACTCAGTTGGTTTCAGATTGAACACCATCTTGTCGTACGAAATTTTCCACTCAGTCGGTGGTGAGCTACTAAATCTCCACTCTTCACCGGTAAAAATTCCCTCAGCCTTTTTCCACAAGTCCTCCGATTTCTTATTCCAGATAATTCTTGGTTCGGGACGGGTTACTATAAAACCGCCAAATCTTTCCAGTTTCTCACCGTTACCACTGTCCAGCAACTCATAATCTCTCCATTGGTCTGCGATTAATAAACTTGTCATTATAAAACTAGACCTAAACTCTCCTTCGCTTTTTCGGCCTGGCTCCATTATGTGCCATTGGGGTGACGTCGGCAATTAGGGACATTTTCATTCCTGCAGCTCGAAGTGCTCGTAGAGCAGCGTCACGACCCGCACCTGGCCCTTTTAAAAACACTTCTACCTCTTTTACACCTAACGTCATTGCTTTCCTGGCTGTTGCCTCAACGGCAGTCGTGGCTGCAAACGGAGTAGCTTTTCTGGCCCCTTTAAACCCCGACGCACCAGAAGAACCCCAGGCCACCACGTTTCCGGAAGAATCAGAAATGGATACCAACGTATTGTTGAAAGTTGCCGTGATATTTACTCTGCCGGTCATTATTCCTTCTCCTTCTTGGCTGCATCGACCTTAGCTAACACCTCTTTTTTCAAAGCTCCGATTGTCATTCTCTTACCCCTCTTGGTTCTGGCGTTGGTTCTTGTTCTCTGCCCTCGGACCGGTAATCCTCTTGAATGTCTCATTCCGCGATACGTACCGGTTTCTTTTAGCCGGGTAATGTTTAAAGCTACTGCCTTTCTCAAGTCTCCTTCAACCTTTAGGGATTCAACTACTTTTTGTAGCCTGGCCACTTCTTCGGTGGTCAGATCATGAACTCTTTTTGCCGGTTCAATAACCGCCTTTTTTAAAACATCGTAAACATTGGTTCTTCCTATCCCGTATATATAGGTCAGTGAGATGTCCACTCGTTTTTTTTCTGGAATATCGATTCCTGCAATTCTAGGCATATTACTTATCCTTGGCGCTGTTTATGTTTTGGATTGGTGCAAATAACAAACAAAACACCCTTCCGCTTGATAACCTTGCAGTTTTTACATCTAGATTTAATTGACGCTTGAACTTTCATTTATTACTTTATTTTATAAATAATCCGCCCTCTTGATTTATCCAGAGGACTTATTTCAAAACGCACTCTGTCGCCGGGCATTAGTCTTACGTAGTGAAGACGCATGCGGCCGGCAATAGTGCACAGCAGTGACTGACCTACCAAAAGGCTATCTCCAGCCGAGTCGATTTTTACCCTAAACATGGTGTTAGGTAAATTCTCTAAAACGACTCCTTCAGCGACGAAATTCTTCTGGTCGGTCATTATTTAGGCTCAGTTAGAACAACAGTGCCCTGATTGGTCACGGCCACACTATGCTCAAACAGCCCTGATATTTTACCATCAGCCGTGACTATTGTCCAACCATCGTCATTTTTGTACTCAACATCAAACACCCCCTCGTTGTACATCACTTCGATAGCCAGGGTCATTCCGGCTACAATGGTAGGGGAATGCTGTCCGTCGCCCATATCAAAGCATGGAATGGCAGGCTGTTCGTGCAGTTGTCGGCCCACTCCGTGACCAGTAAGAGCTCTTACCACGCTGTACCCTCCACTCTCTACTCCACCTTGCATCGCCCTTGAAATATCGACTATCTTTTTGCCTGGTTTTGCTTGCGCAATCGCCATTTTTAAAGCCTGCCGTCCCACATCCAAGAACTTTTGCACTTTTGGGTTCTTTCCGGCCACAACAGTTGTGGCCGTGTCGGTATGAAAGCCCTTATAAAACAGCCCTACATCTATTCCTACCTTATCACCTTCTTTAATTACTCTTTCGTCTGGAATGCCATGAACGACCACCTCGTTTATATTAATGCACGTGGCATGGTGGTAGCCGGGTACCATTTTAAAAGACGCCTTTCCTCCTGTTTTTTGAATTTTTTCATCAGCGAGTTTTTCCAGATCTATAGCTTTCACACCGGGTATTATGGCCGCTGCCACTTCTTGCCTGATTTCCCCCAAAAGCCTACCCCCTTCAGCCATAATTTTAATCTGCTCATCAGTTTTAAGCTCAAATTTATCCATTCAGACCTAGCCTTTCTACAATTTCTTTATGAATTTCTTCAATGGACCTTTCCCCATTTATTTCTAGTAAAATTCCATCCTCTTCCGCTTTCTGTTTTACCTCTTTGGTAAAACCCCACGTCAGCCTTTTTTTAATAGCATCAGGTGAATCATCTGCTCTTTGCACCAGCTCGCCACCGCACGCACATACATTTCCCCTCGGAGAAGGATTGGTTATCAAGTTGTAAACATTACCGCACTTAAGACATGTTCTCCGTGACGAAAGACGTCTTACAACCTCTTCTTCAGAAATCCAAATATAGACTAATCTATCAATTTTTTGTCCCAGAAGCCCCAATAAATATTTCAACAAATCGTATTGTTTCACATTTCTTGGGGTTCCATCAAACAAATATCCATTTGGGCTGGGGATACTCAACTTTTCAGTCAACACTTTTTCTAAAATCTCATCTGATACTAATTTTCCTTCTGACAGAGTTTTGCTGATTTCCTCTGCCAGGGGACTATCTGAGGCCGATATGGCCCTCAATATTCTTCCTGTTTCAATATGTGAAAATCCATACTTTTCAACTAACATTTCAGCTTGAGTTCCTTTTCCTGACCCTTGAGGCCCCAAAATCACCAAATTCATACTATAAAAATCCTTCGTAACTCCTAACCAACAGTTGAGATTGTAATGATTTAGTTGTTTCTAAAACCACGGACACCACGATTAAAAGTCCGGTGCCGCCGATAGAGAGAGTGGGAATATTTAAAATTTCTTGCGCAATAGCCGGTAAGATAGCTATGGCTCCCAAAAACAAAGCTCCGGCAAAGGTTATTCTATTCAAAACTCCCGATAAATAGTTTGCCGTGGCTTCACCAGGTCTCACCCCGGGTATGAAGCCGCCATACTTTTTCAAATCATCCGCAATTTTCTCCGGATTAAATACGATAGCAGTATAAAAATATGTAAATGCGACGATCATCACAAAATAAATTAGGTTATATTGCCATCCGCCAGGCTCCATAAATTTCACGACCGCCCTGGCAACATTTGCTAAAGCGGGATTTGGTACCTGTTCAATAAATCTTCCCACCATTGATGGCAAAAGTACCAGCGACACTGCAAAAATAATTGGAATTACTCCAGCCTGATTTACTCTCAACGGAAGATGGGTCGATTGGCCGCCGTATATTTTCCCCGCCTTTACTCTTTTTGCATATTGAACCACAATGTTTCTTGAAGCTTCATTCATAAACACTACTCCCGCTACCACCAGCAAACCAGTTGCCCCAAATACTAACAGATTTCCTAAATTCAGTGTCTCTAAAGTTACCGCAGTTTGTCCTAAAGTAACGGGAAGTCGGCCGACAATGCCGGCAAAAATTAACAGACTGATTCCGTTTCCAACACCGTATTCAGTAATTAATTCTCCTAACCATACCGTCAAAATCGTACCGGCTGTCATGGTAATAATTAAGGCCAAAAGCGAAGCCGGGTCTAAACTGGAAAATACACCCTGACTTTTTAATAAAAAATACATTCCAAAGGCCTGCAAAATAGCGATTGGTACTGTGATTAGTCTGGTGTACTGATTTACAATTTCTCTCCCGTACTCTCCTTCTTTCTGTAACTCTTCCAGTTTGGGAAAAATAACTGTCAACAGCTGCATAATAATTGAAGCATTAATATAAGGCCCTAATCCCAAGGCCACCAAACTGAAATTTGCCAAAGTTCCTCCGGAGAATATATCCAAAAGGCCCAATAGCTGGCTTGAGGAGAACAAGTTTTTCAAAGCAATTCTATCAACTCCTCCCACCGGTACATGAGCTAAAAACCTATAAGCCAAAAGCATAAGTCCAGTAAAAATCAGCTTCCTTCTCAAATCTCGGGCGCTCCAGATTTGTCTTAGTGTTCTGGACAGTTTATTCATGATTTATTTCTTACGCAATTTTACCGCCTGCTTTCAGAATCTTCTGCTTTGCGGCTTCAGATACTGCCACTTTCACTTCCAAAGCCTGTTTGATCTCTCCTTCACCTAATATTTTTACAAAACCCACCTTGCTATCAACTACCCCCTTTTTAATCAAAGCCTCCAGAGTTACTGCGGTACTGGCAGGCCAGTCCGAAAGCTTAGTCAGATTGAATATTACTGGTTTTTTACCCCAGGGTTTCATTCTCCCTTTTCCGCGAAGTAACGGCAACCTTTTGATAAACGATTTTTTTACCTTTGTCCCCTCAAATATTTCCGGAATACTTCCTCTGGCTTTCTGCCCCTTTGTTCCTCGACCGGAAGTATGCCCGCCTTTTCCAGACCCATAACCACGACCCACTCTTTTTGCAGATCTTTTTACGCTTTTAGGAAGATTTGACAAATTCATGCTACGATTTTTTGGTTGTTGGTAACATCTTTAGTCGACTCAAGGCCTCCAGGGTTGCATATACATTACTGATTTTATTTGAAGTCCCTAAGATTTTCCCAATGACGTCTTTTATGCCGGCAGCTTCGACAACCGCCCGCACCGATCCGCCAGCGATCACTCCGCTACCGGCCGGGGCTGGCTTCAACATGATTCTGGCAGCTCCCAGTTTGATTCTGATTTCATGGGGGATGGTGGTTCCCCTCATGGGCACTTCAATCATCCTCTTTTGTGCATAGCTAATCCCTTTTTTCATTGCTGATGATACATCAGCTGCTTTTCCTAGTCCCACTCCTACTTTCCCTTTTCTGTCCCCAACTACAACCAAAGCCGCAAATCCCACGCGATTACCCCCCTTGGTTTTTTTGCTCACCCGGTTTATCTGTACAACTTTTTCTTCGAACTCTTTTTCCGATGAATCGGAATTTCTAGGTTGAAACATATTTTAAAAAGACAATCCGCCCTCCCTTGCAGCGGTAGCCAATAATTTTACCTTACCATGATATTTGTAACCACCCCGGTCTAAAGCCACCTCAATTATTTTAAGTTTTTTGGCTTTTTCAGCGATTTGTTTTCCCGCAGCCACAGCATCGGTGTTTTTCACTCCGGCCACAGTATTTCCGGTTTTCAGATCAATCAGCTGGGCATAAACAAATTTGTTACTTCTGGTTACAACCAGTCTGTGTCCTCTGGAAGTTTTATCCAACTTGCCGCGTATCGCAGCAACTCTTCTGATTCTGGTTTGACTATATCGTGTCGGCATATTATTAAGCTCCTACTTTAGCAGCCTTTCCGGCTTTTCGTTTAATAACTTCATTTTCATACTTAAAGCCCTTGGCTTTATAGGGATCAGCCGGCTTAAGGCCGCGGATTCTTGCCGCCACTTCGCCCACCAGCACCTTATCGGCTCCCTTAACAGTAATTTTATTTTCCTTAACTTCAAAAGAAATTCCGGTGAGCGGTTTAATTACCACCGGATGGGAAAAACCTAAAGCAAGTTGCAACTCAGATCCGTTGGTAGTGGCTCTGTATCCAGTTCCAGATAATTCTAAAACCTTCGACCAACCATCAGTTACGCCAACCACCATATTGGAGATTAATGTTCTGGTTAGACCGTGAATGTTTCCGAAGTTAACGTCATCAACTTTTATTTTCATCTCTCCGCCATTAATCTCAACCTTAGCTTCGTTGTGTAAGCTAATTTTCAAGGCCCCCTTGGGTCCTTTGACCACCACTTCATTTCCCTGAACTTCTACTGTTACAGTCTCAGGAATTTTTATGGGTAATTTACCAATTCTAGACATATGTTTACTACCACACTCTGGCGAGGATCTCTCCGCCCATATTTAACTTTCTAGCCTGCTTATCACTCATTATTCCTTTTGGGGTTGTCACAATGTTTATTCCCAGTCCACCCAAAACCCGGGGAAATTCATGTGCTCCGCAGTATATTCTGGCCCCCGATTTGCTTACTCGGGAAATGCCTGTAATAGCAGGGGACTTACCCTGATATTTAAGCTCGACCACGATTTTGTTGTCCGCAACTTTAATTCCTTTTACATATCCGGTTTCAACTAAAACTTTAGCTACCCCCACAATCACCTTTGTTGACGGCCCTTCCACCTCGTTCACTTTGGCGGTGTAACCATTTCTTACCCTAGTTAAAAAATCTGATAATAAATCTGTTACCATGATGCCTTTCTTACTCCGGGGAGTTCTCCTTTGTTGGCCAACTCTCTAAAACAGAGTCTGCACAAGCCAAAAAGGCGTAAGTAACCTCTTGGTCGTCCACACAGGTTACACCGATTACGGTACTGAGTCGAAAACTTTAAACCGTTAATTTGTTTTACAATTTTAGATGTTTTTGCCATATGATTAAGACGCATTTGCCTTTTCAAAAGGCATACCCAGTAAAGCCAGCAACTTTTGAGAGATTTTAGCATCGCCACCCGAAATCACAAAAGAAATTTCCAAGCCTCTCACCCTGTCCACTTTAGAATAATCAATCTCAGGAAAAACTGTTTGTTCGGTAAGTCCCATCGTATAGTTCCCTTTTTTGTCAAAAGAGGTGAGTGAAACTCCCTGGAAATCTCTGACTCTGGGAAGGGTAATACTAAACAGTTTGGTCATAAAGTCATACATTCTCTTTCCCCGTAGAGTTACAGTTACCCCAACCGGATCACCTTCTCTGACTTTAAATCCGGCAATTGATAATTTGGCCGTGGTCACTTTTGGTTTTTGTCCCGAAATAACTGCCATTTGTTCACAAACTTTTTCTAAAACACCTTTGTCATGTGCGGCCTCTTTCAGTCCCACGTTAATTACCACCTTCATAACTTTAGGTACGGACATAACATTTACCAAGGAAAACTCCTTCATTAAAAGTGGCACAATGTTTTTTTGGTAATTTTCGTGTAAATTCATAAATTTAAATATCAGCATCACATTTGCGGCAAACTCTGATTTTTTTATCATCGACAAACCTGTATCCAACTCGGGTTAGTTGTTTGCATTTCGTGCAAACTAAGGCCACCTTAGATACCGCAATCGGCTTATCTAAAGTCAGAATTTCTCCCGGCTTACCCTCGCCTTGTGGTTTGCGGTGTTTCTTGTATTGATTCAGTCCAGGGATTAGGAGTGTCAACTCCTTAACAAACACCCGCTCAACCTTGCCTTGTCGGCCTCGGTCTTTACCGGTTAAAATTTGTACGTTATCTCCCTTTTTAATCTTCATAGTTAGAGCACTTCTGTAGCAAGTGATGCTATTTTGCTAAATTCTTTGTCTTTTACTTCACGGGCAATTGGTCCAAAAACCCGGGTTCCCCGCGGTTCATTGGACTTTGGATCAATAATCACGGCCGCATTATCATCAAATCTGATATAACTTCCATCTGCTCGACGTTTCTCTTTTCTGGTTCTCACAATAACGGCTTTAACTACCTCTGAATCTTTAACCACCCCGTTGGGATCAGCTTTGTCTACCACCGCCGTTACAATATCACCTACATAAGCGTAGGCTCGTTTCCATCCTCCGGTTACGTGAATGACTCTTAACCGTTTGGCGCCGCAATTATCGGCTGGTACTAAGATACTTCTAAGTTGCACCATATGCTTTGACTACTCCTTTAACTTTCCAGGCTTTGGTTTTGCTAATTGGTCGACAAGCCACCAGTTCTACCACATCTCCCACCTTAACTCCCAGCTCATCGTGGGCGTGATATTTTGTGTTTTTTCTGGTTCGTTTGTGATAGGTTGGATGGGCTACCAGCCGCGTCTCCTCAACCACAACGGTTTTTAGCATTTTATTTGATATGACTGTTCCGGTAACTGTTTTCATAAATATAGGTCTAAGATTTTACACTATTTAGCTTCATTTTGATATGTAAAATAGTTTTTACTCTGGCTAGTTCCTTTCGCAAATTGAACACTTCTCGGATATTTTTTAACCTTCCCACTTTTTGTTCTAATTTTTTCTTAGAAATTTCAGCGTATAGTTGCTTTGATTTTGAAATCAATTCAGTAACTGTCATGTCTGCCAGTGATATTTTAACTTCAGTTTTTTTTGATTTTTTTTCTGTTTGTTTCATATTTATTTCTCTACCAACTTAACCCCGAATGGTATTTTTGCGGAAGCATTTCTGAAGGCTTCTCTGGCTACATCAATAGTCACTCCGGCAATTTCAAACAATATTCGTCCAGGTTTAATTACAGCCACATATTGATGGATATCTCCCTTTCCGGAGCCCATTCTTACCCCCAACGCCTTTTTTGTGGTGGGTTTATCCGGAAAAACTCTAATCCAAATCTTTCCGCCCCTTTTAGTGTATTTGACTATCGCTTTTCTAGAAGCTTCAATTTGTCGTGATGTCAGCCACCCTCTTCCTACGGCCTTCAGCCCATATTCTCCAAAGGCCACTTCTGCTCCCCGGGTGGCATTCCCCGACATCTTTCCTCGAAACTGTTTACGATATTTTTGTCTTTTTGGTTGCAACATATTAGTTCCCCTTTTCTCCCCTACAAATCCACACTTTAACTCCGATATATCCGGATCTGGTCAACGATGGAACACTGGCATAATCCACGTCAGCTCTTAAAGTCTGCAATGGTACAGAACCCATTTGATACAATTCTTTTCTGGAAATTTCTGCCCCCCCGACTCTTCCGGCCAGTAGTATTTTTATTCCCAAGGCTCTGGCTTGAATTGTTCTTTCCATCGCCTTCTTGACTACCCGTCTGGCTGGCAATCTCTTTGCTAATTGATCTGCAATTTTTCCAGCTACCAAATACGCATTTAAGTCCGGTTCCTTTATTTCTTCGACCTGTAGGTCAATTTTAGGAGTATTCTTTTGATTCAAGGGGAAACCAAGAATTTCATAAATGAATTTTTTCAATTCCTCCAGTCCTGAGCCGCCCCTTCCGATCACCACTCCGGGTCTGGTCACAAAAATAATAACCCGCAGACTTTTTAAAGATCTTTCAATTTCCACTCTGGCTACCGATGCAATCGCTAATTTTTGCATTAATGCATCTCTTAATCGGACATCCGACATTAAATAATCCCTGTATCTTTTAGGGTTTGTAGTAAACCATCTCGACTTCCACAAAGCCGCTGGCTCAAGCGGTAATCGATATGCAACTGGATTAACTTTCTGTCCCATTTTATTTCTCCTTACTGACTAGTTTTAAAGTAATATGCGCCATTCTTCTTCTTTTGATACCTCTGTCAAACCTGGCCCCGTGTGATTTATCCATTCTCTTGGGTCCTCGGGGTCCTTCTTCAACCATTAAAGAAACCACTTTCAAACCGGCCGGGGATAACTGGAAATTGTTTTTCGCATTCGCCACTGCCTGTTTAAATACCAAAAGGAGGGGAGTAGCAGCCCTTTTTGATGTAACCGACAAATAATCAATTACTTTAACAGGATCCATACCCCTAACTGCATTTGCCACCAAGCGCAATTTTCTTGGGCTGCACCTGACAAAGCTAGCCTTGGCGACCACAGTTTTTAATTCTTCAATGTTCGATTTTGTGTTTTTCATATTTTTAAGTCTTGTCCATGGTGCGCTTAACTATTGCTCCATGACTTCTGAAAGTTCTGGTGGGAGCAAATTCTCCCAATCTATGGCCCACCATTGATTCACTTACAAATACATCTACAAACTTATTGCCCACGTGCACAGCGAAAGTTGTTCCGACAAAGTCGGGGGATATTTGACATTGTCTGGACCAGGTTTTAATAGCTTCCTTCTTACCCAATGACTTCATTTTAGCCACCTTAGATAGGAGCCTTTCATCGACATAGGGACCCTTTCGACTTGATCTGGCCATTAACTTTTCCTCCTTTGAGCAATTAACATATTTGAATATTTAGTTTTATTTCGGGTTCTTTTACCTCTAGCGGGCTTACCCCAAGGCGTCTTAGGATGCATACCTTCACCACTACGTCCTTCTCCACCTCCGTGGGGATGGCTGCGGGGATTTTGTGCAGTCCCTCTCACCGTTGGTCTGATACCCATATGTCTTTTGCGACCGGCCTTGCCAAAAACAATGTTCTTCCAGTCGACATTTCCCAGTTGTCCCACTGTCGCTCGACACGCAGGATCAAACCTTCGGATTTCACCTGAGGGCAATTTTACCAAAGCAAAGACATCTTCGAAACCCATAACAATGGCCATAGCACCGGCACTTCTTACCATTTGCGCTCCCTTTCCAGGGAAAATCTCCAAATTGTGAACCGGAGTTCCCACTGGGATTGCAGACAGCGGCAAGCAATTACCGGGTGTTACTGGGGCTGCTTCTCCACTCATGATCGTTTGGCCAACCGTCATACCTTCGGTCGCTAAGATGTATCTTTTTTCTCCGTCCGCATACTGCAAAAGTGCAATATTTGACGTTCTGTTTGGGTCATACTCAATTGCGTCAACTTTGGCAATCACCCCGTCTTTATTTCTGTTCCAATCAATACTTCTTAAAAATCTCTTTTCTCTGGCTCCCTGATGTCTGGTGGTAACTTTTCCTTCAGCGTTTCTCCCTGAATTCTTTGGCAAAATATAAGACAGAGATTTTTCCGGGCGCTTTTTTGACAACCAGGCACTGTCCACTCTGGAAGCAAACCGAAGCCCGGCTGTAATTGGTCTGTATTTTTTAATAGCCATATTTATTTTTCTGACTTCCCAACCTCAAATAAATCAATTGTTTTATCTCCGGCAACTGTGACAATGGCTTTCTTCCAGTCAGATTTTTGTGAAATAAGCCACTTTTTACCAGTCCGGTATGTTTTTCCGGGTACGACGATAGTCTGAACTGATACAACTTTTACATCAAAAGCCTTCTCCACCGCTTTTTTAACTTGAGTTTTGTTGGCGCTTACTTCTACCTGGAAAGTGTACTTTTTCTTTCCGGCCTCGGACACCGACTTTTCACTGATAATTGGTCTGATTAATATCATATTTTTAAGCCTTAAAAATTTCAGTAATTTTTTTGAGTCCGTTTTCAGTCAACAAAATCTGATTACTATTGAGAATATCGTAGGTGTTCAATTGCTCAGGACACATCACGATTACCAGGGAAATGTTTCGAAAAGTTCTAAATACTTCCGATTCCTCGCTCACCGCAACAACCAGCAACTTACCTTTAGGCTCAATTATTTTCTCTAACAAGGCAGCCGCTGACTTGGTCTTGTTTAATCCGATTTTGCCGGCCAGAATAAGAAGTTTACCTTCTTTAGTTTTTTCCGACAAAGCCCCCAACAATGTTTGTCTTACTTGGGCTTTGGACATCTTCAGCTTGTAGTTCTGTCCCCCTGTTGGTCCTAAAGCAATTCCTCCACCTACAAAAATAGGCGCAGCATAAGACCCATGCCTGGCTCTGCCGGTTCCTTTTTGTTTGTACATCTTTGCTGTGGTTTTTTTCACTTCGGCTCTGGTTTTAGTTTTAGCTGATGCCGCCCTCTGATTTGATAGGTACACTCTCACGGCCTGAGTTTGACCCTTTTTGTCGACTTTCGCTCCAAAAATGGCTTCTGGTAGTTTTGTCTTTTCTCCTTTTTCTCCTTTAGAGTTAATGGTTATTGCTGAAATCATTTTATTTATTTATGGTAATTAACCCAAAACCTCTGACTTGACCAGGGACTCCGCCGCCTAACACTAAAGTTCTTGATTCCGGACTGACCTCCATAACTCTCAAACCCTTAATTGTTACCAATTCGCTACCCATGTGCCCCGCCCTTCTTTTTCCCTTATACACTCTTCCGGGAGTCGTTGTAGATCCGCTGCTTCCCGGAGCGCGTTCACGGTCAGACTGACCATGCGTTCTAGGTCCTCCCTTAAAGTTCCACCTTTTAACTACTCCGGCAAAACCCTTACCTTTTGAAATTCCACTCACTGAAACAACATCACCAGGCTTGAGTATGTCCTCAAATTTAATTTCAGTACCCGGCTCCAGCACTTCTTCCGTTCGTATTTCACGTACTACTTCCTTCTTGGACTTTGCATCACCGATCTTAATTCTAATTGCAGCATATCCATGTTTTTCCTTAGTTCTCACGTCTTTTACCACCATCAACGGTATTAAAAGCACCGTTGATCCCACCCGGTCTCCCTTGTCGGTATATTTACCGGTCATCGATATTTTTTTAGCAAAAATAGTTGTTAACATATTAGACACAAAAAAAGTGCCAGACGGCACTTAAAAAATGCAGCCTACTAAACCTTTATGAGCACTAATCTAGGCAATTTTGTCTGCTCACAAGCGAAGGAATTGTATCACATTTTAACTTCAATATCTACCCCGGCGGGGAGATCCAGGTGTGATAGCGCATCAATGGTTTTTCCGGTAGGATCGATAATATCTACTAATCTCTTATGTACCAGCATTTCAAAATGATCTCGGGCGTTCTTGTCTACGTGGGGGGATGTGGTAACGGCAATCAATTTTCTGTCTGTCGGCAAGGGGACTGGACCGACCACTTTGGCACCAGTCGAAAAGGCCGCCTCTAATATTTTGGCAGCCGCTTCGTCTAGCACGCGGTGGTCAAATGATTTTAGTTTTACTCTCAGTCTTCCCTTGGACATATTAAAGTGCTAAAAAACCCATCGATGATGGGCAATTAATAATAAGTAACAGGCACTAAGCACTAGCTTATTACTTTAGTCACGACTCCTGCTCCTACGGTCTTACCACCCTCACGGATAGCAAATCGTAGACCTTCTTCCATGGCTACAGCAGCAATCAGCTTAATGGTCATCTTAGCGTCATCGCCAGGCATAACCATCTCTACTCCAGGAAGAAGAGTGACTTCACCAGTAACATCAGTTGTTCTTATGTAGAACTGTGGCCTGTAACCGGAGAAGAACGCGGTATGTCGACCACCCTCTTCCTTCTTCAAAATGTAGACCTGTGCTTCAAACTCGGTATGAGGAGTAACTGATCCGGGCTTCGCAATGACCTGACCTCTTTCCACTTTTTCTTTGTCAATTCCTCTTAGCAGTAGTCCGACGTTGTCTCCTGCTTGACCTTCGTCCAATTGCTTCCTAAACATTTCAACTCCGGTTACGACCGTAGTTTGAGTTGGTTTAATACCCACGATTTCCACAGTCTCATTTACTTTAACAATACCCCGGTCAATTCTCCCAGTAACGACAGTTCCTCTACCTTTAATCGAGAAAACGTCTTCAACCGGCATTAAAAATGGCTTATCCAATTGTCTGACTGGATCCGGAACATATTCATCCACTTTCTTCATGAGTTCCAAAATCGCTTCCTCGGCCTTAGCATCACCCTCGGTAGCTTTCAAAGCTGACCCACGAATAATCGGCACTTCATCTCCGGGGAATCCATATTTGGTCAGCAACTCGCGCACTTCCATCTCCACCAAGTCTAGAAGTTGAGGATCGTCCACCATGTCACACTTATTCATAAACACCACAATAGCCGGAACGTTAACTTGTTTGGCTAGCAAAATATGCTCCCTAGTTTGAGGCATGGGTCCATCTGGAGCAGATACTACCAAAATGGCTCCGTCCATCTGGGCTGCCCCGGTAATCATGTTTTTGATGTAATCAGCATGCCCTGGAGCGTCAATATGAGCATAGTGTCTCTTTTCGGTCTCGTACTCTTGGTGTGACAAATTAATAGTCACTCCACGAGCTCTCTCTTCTGGAGCGGAATCGATATCTTCGTATTTTTTAGCCACAGCCCAACCCTTTTTCGCTAGCACCATCGTGATAGCCGAAGTCAGAGTAGTCTTACCGTGGTCTACATGACCAATGGTACCGACATTGACGTGGGGTTTAGATCTAACAAATGTTGCCATAGTCCGAAAGATTGTAATAAAAAATAAATTTTTGTGCAAGGGGGAAAACTAGAATCGGCATCAAATCAACTTAAGAAGTTCGGGGAATTTAGTATATTTTGGAAACGTTGAAACACTAAAATGCTTTTGCCCCGGCATCATAATTGATTTTGCCTTTAATAAGTTTTGTAGCTTAACAGCGTGTTTTTTGGGCACAAACGGATCATCATCAGAATAAATAATCGTAATTCTCCTGGAGCCCAGACGAACCTTCTCCCAATCAAAATTCCAAGTCGCAAACATTTTTTTAACTGGGTCATAATTCAGGTCGTCCACAAACCCAGCTACTGAAATTAACCGCTCGACTGGTCCATGTAACACTTGTACCAACCCGAAAGCTGCCACGGCTCCTGACGAATGACCAATTATGATCGTCTCTCCATCGAGGTTGAATGGGCAATTTTCAAAAATAAAATCATTGTATGTGTTTATGTCTGGCTCTTGTGCTCCCGGCAAATCAGGTGCCCATACCCAAGATCCTTTTCTCTCAAGCTCCGTCTTTAACCAAGGAAACCACTCTCCACGACTATTTCCACCCGTTCCGTGCAAAATCAGAACTTTTTCATGAGAATTTACCTTGCAACAGCTTTACCGGATTTCGCAACTACACCCTCGGTTATGTTTTTTGGTACCTCGTCATAGTGGGATGGTTCCATATAGTAAGAAGCTCGGCCCTGTGTCAATGATCTCAACTTGGTTGCATAACCTGACAGTTCTGAAAGTGGCACGTGTGCATTAACAATTGTCAGATTGCCCCGCTTATCAGTTCCTAATATTTGTGCCCGCTTGGAAGACAGATCTCCTATCACCTCACCCATGTACTCATCTGGAGTCGATACTTCCACTTTCATGATCGGTTCTAAAAGTGTCATGTCTGCTTGCTTAGTTGCTGCCTGAAGCGCCATGGATCCGGCAATTTTAAATGCCATTTCAGAAGAATCCACGTCATGGTAGGTTCCGTCATATAGGGTGACTTTCATGTCTACCATCGGAAATCCTGCCATTTGTCCGTTTTCCATCGCCTCTTTAAGACCTTTTTCGATTGCCGGAATAAATTCTCCTGGGATTGCACCACCTTTAATGGCATTAACCCATTCATATCCGGCTCCGCGAGGCAGAGGTTCAATTTTGATAAAGCAGTGTCCGTATTGACCACGTCCGCCAGATTGTCGGATATATTTACCTTCTCCCTCTGCTGTCTTTTTAATTGTTTCTTTGTAAGCTACCTGCGGAGCCCCGGTGTTGGCTTCAACATTAAACTCCCTTTTCATTCGGTCTACAATAATTTCCAGGTGCAATTCTCCCATCCCGGCCACAATGGTTTGTCCGGTTTCATGATTAGTCTTAATCAGAAAAGTCGGATCCTCGTCTGATAATTTGGCCAAGGCATACCCCATTTTTTCCTGGTCTGACTTTGTTTTCGGTTCGATCGCCAGTGAAATTACAGGTTCCGGGAAGGTAATTGATTCTAATAAAATTGGTTGGCTTTTATCGCACAAAGTATTCCCGGTGGTTGTTTCTCGGAGTCCGACCAAAGCCACAATTTCCCCGGCATAAGCTTTATCGATTTCTTCTCTTTTGTTGGCGTGCATCAAAAGCATTCGTGACACCCTTTCCTCTTTTTGTTTTGACGAATTGTACAAACTTTGCCCAGACTCCAGCGTGCCTGAGTAAATTCTAAAGTATGTAAGTCTTCCTACGTGTGGGTCGGTCTGAATTTTAAATGCCAGGCCAGCTAGAGGGGCTTCATTAATGGTTTTCCTGGTTATCTCGCCACCGGTTTGTGGGTCTATACCCTTTACATGGTCTACGTCTACCGGACTGGGTAAATATTCTACGATTGCATCTAAAACAGGCTGTACCCCTTTGTTTCTCAGCGACGCTCCGGCATATACCGGTACCAATTTATATGCAATCACTGCTCTTCGTAATGCCGCCTTTAGCTCTTTGATGTCGGGCTCTTCGCCGTTTAGAAATTTCTCAAGCAACTTATCGTCAGTTTCACAGATCTGCTCCATTAATTTAGCTCTCCACTTTTCCACCTTTTCAGTCATTTCAGAAGGAACAGCCTCTTCTACATACTTGGCTCCCGTCTCATCTCCCTGCCAAACCAAGGCCTTTCGTTCCAAGAGCAAAACCACTCCCTTAAAAGATTGTTCTGCACCAATCGGATATGCCATGACTGCGGGATTTGCTCCCAATCTGTCGATAATCGCTTTAATAGTGCCTTCAAAATTAGCGCCTAATTTGTCATTTTTATTAACAAAGATGATTCTTGGTACCATGTATTTATCTGCCTGTCTCCAAACCGTTTCGGTTTGGGATTGTACAGTTTCTTCTGCGTCCAAAACTGTAACGGCTCCGTCAAGTACCCTCAATGATCGTTCAACTTCGGCTGTAAAATCCACATGACCGGGTGTATCAATCAAATTTATTCGAAACGATTCATTCCCCACTGGTGAATTTGGGTCGTTGACTGTCCAAAAAGTAGTTGTAGCCGCGGAAACGATGGTTATTCCTCTTTCCTTTTCTTGCGCCATCCAGTCCATTTGCGTGTCGCCCTCGTCGATATCTCCGATTTTGTAGCTTTTACCTGTATAAAATAAAATCCTCTCCGATGTTGTAGTCTTACCGGCATCAATATGGGCGATAATGCCAATATTCCTCACTCGATCGAGTGGTATCGTTCTGTTTGTGGTTTTTACATCAGCCATTTAATGAATAAAAAAATAAGCTCTTCGCTTTCTCCGATTCTATCAAACTCTACCTTTACCCACAATCCCTACATTCTTTCTCTCCGATTAGGGTTAACCCCCCGTTCTCTTGCTATTGTTGCCAAGTATAAATTATTCGTCTGAGTTTCTCGGGTGGCCCTTCCGGTTATGGCTCTCATACCGGTTTCTACCCTCCTATCAATAGCATGTGTATCCAATCCATTCATCCCCTCAGCCAACAAAAGTAAGAGTTCAATCGGCATACCCAGATATTAGCACTCGATTACTTCTATTGCCAGTAGTACAATACCAATAATATGTCCACCAAGCGTGACTACTACGACATTCTAGGCGTCTCTAAAACAGCATCGGCCTCTGAGCTCAAAAGCGCATATCGCAAACTAGCTCTTCAATGGCATCCTGATCGCAACAAATCCCCAGAAGCTGAAACAAAATTCAAGGAAATTAATGAAGCATACCAAGTATTGTCCGATCCTAAAAAAAAGGCTACTTACGATCAATTCGGCCACGTTGCGTTTGATCCAGCTGCTGGCGGAGCGGGCGGCAATCCCTATGCCGGGGGTTTTGGCAGCGGCCAGGGCCCTTTTACCTATTACTATTCTAGTGGCAACAATCCCTTTGGAGATTTGGGAGGTTTTTCTGATCCATTTGAAATTTTTGAACAGTTTTTTGGTGGTGGCAATCCTTTTGGCCGTACCACAAAAAGAAAACCCCATTATTCACTGCGGATCCCGTTTATGACAGCAGTCAAAGGCGGATCTGAAGAAGTTGACATCAATGGCAAAAAGCACACAATCAAAATTCCTGCCGGTTCAGATACTGGTACCCACCTGCGTTTCACCGACTTTGACATAACTTTTGAAGTTGAGTCTCATCCTCATTTTCGCCGTGACGGAGCGGATTTATTTATTGACCACAACATCCCCTTCACCCAAGCAATATTGGGGGGGGAAACGACCGTCACCACTCTGGATGGTGAATTTAAACTAAAAATCCGTCCCGGAACTCAACCTGGAACCACCGTTCGCCTTTCCGGCAAGGGTATTACTCGCCTTAATTCTCTCCGAAATAACGATCGGGGAGATCTGTACATTCGGTTTCAAATTAAATTTCCCGAAAGTCTTTCCCGCAGACAAAGAGAACTTCTGGAGGAATTTGCCCTGGAAGATTGAAGCTAAACCTGGTATAATAACGTTGATTTTATGCGAAAAGCACCCACATCATCATCTAATCGTTCAGAATTTTCTGCAGCCTTGGCTCAGGTGGCGCATGAGCGCAACATTGATCCTCAGATAGTGGTTGAAAGCATTAGACAGGCAATTATTGCTGCTTTCAAAAAAGATTACCCACAACATTACAAAGAGGATTTTGTTTACGACGTAGATCTGGATGCTGCCACGGGTGAAGCCACCATTTTTGAAACTCCGGGAGAGATTTACGAACAGGACGGGCAACAATTGGTAAAGGCCAAACCTAAAGCCGATCGGATAAACGTTACCCCGCCTGGATTTGGTCGCATTGCAGCTCAGACCGCCAAGCAGGTAATTTTGCAAAAAATCAGAGAAGCTGAAAAATCGGTCATCGTAATCGAATATGAAAAACGACTCAATACCTTAGTAAATGGCATGATAATTCGCTTTGTGGGCAACGATATAATTGTTGATGTAGGCAAAGCTGAAGCCGTTTTTCCTCCATCTGAACAAATCCATTCTGAAAATTACCACCTCAATCAACGGCTTACTTTTGTTCTCCAAAGTATTCGCGACGGCCTGCGGGGTAAAGAGGTGGTCGTTTCTCGCACCGATAATCAATTTATTAAGGAGTTATTCAAACGAGAGGTTCCCGAAGTAAATTCCGGCGCTGTAGAAATAAAAGCCATTGCCAGAGATCCTGGATCTCGCACTAAAATTGCGGTCTACTCCAACCAATCCGGTGTAGATCCGGTTGGCTCATGCGTTGGTCAAAAAGGAGTTCGTGTCCAGGCTGTGATTGGAGAGCTAAACGGGGAGAAGATCGACATCGTTCAGTTCAATGAAGATTTAGAAAAGTTCATCGCCTCAGCCCTAGCTCCAGCTACAGAAATTCAGGTAAAATTAAACCCAAAAACTCAAACCGCCCAGGTTATTGCACCGCCAGATCAGCTTCCTTTAGCAATTGGTAGGGACGGTCAGAATGCCAAATTAGCAGGTAAACTTACCGGCTATCACATTGACATTTCAGCCTCTGAAGAAAAGGGTACTTCTGAAAAGAAAGAGGCGACTGGTTCAGATAGTCAAATTCCAAGTTCCAATGACCCAAGCTCAAATTCTGAACCTGATAAATAACACTATGTATTCATTTGTCCTGTTTAGAATTTGAGATTTTAGATTTAGCCCTTTCTTGGTTATTGGTGTTTAGAATTTGGAATTTATATCTATGACAGCTAATCGTCCCCCAATCGTCGTGATTTTAGGTCATGTTGATCACGGTAAAACCAGCCTCCTTGACTATTTGAGAAAATCGAATGTTGCATCCCGCGAAATTGGGGGTATCACTCAAAGCATTCGCTCTTTTCAACTTACCACTACTAATAATTCACAACCGATAACATTTGTTGACACCCCTGGCCATGAAGCCTTTTCTCAAATGCGCCAAAGAGGCAGTAAAGTTGCAGATATTGCCGTTTTGGTAATTGCCGCTGATGATGGTATTAAACCTCAAACAAAACAGTCACTAGAATTTATCAAATCCTCAAATTTGCCGTTTATTGTTGCTATCAATAAGGCCGATCTCCCCACAGCTGATCCCGATCGTGTCAAAACTCAACTCATGGAATACGGGGTCATCGTTGAAGATTTGGGGGGCAACGTTCCCAGTGTCAAAATTTCAGCCAAAACAGGCCTCGGTATACCTGATTTACTAGAGCTAATAGGTCTTCTAACTGAATTAGCTCCCGCAACAGCTGACCCTGAAGGCGGATTAGAAACGGTGGTTTTAGAAAGTCGGCTTGATCCCAAAAAAGGGCCACTTGCTATCGTAATAGTCAAAAACGGTTCGTTAAAAATAGGTCAGGAACTTTTTCAGGCTCAAAATATTGGTAAGGTCCGAGCAATCATCAACTCTGATGGTCTATCTGTAACAAACGCCCCACCATCAACCCCAGTAGAGGTATTGGGACTATCTATTGTTCCTGAAGTTGGGTCTATCATTTCTGACAATCCAATCATCTCTATGCCGAATAGTAAACAAACAAGCCATGAGTTAAACAAGCCAGACTCCCAGCTTAATTTTATTATCAAAGCCGACGTTGCCGGATCTCTGGAAGCAATTCTTTCTCATCTGAGCCCTAAGGTAAACATCATAACTTCAGGCACGGGAGACATTATCGATAACGATATACTAATGGCTCGGACATCGAATTCTCAGGTTTTAGGTTTTAATCTGAAAATTTCCTCAAGTATTGCCAAATTAGCAGAAACGGAAAAAGTCACCGTTAAGTCTTTTTCCATCATTTACGAACTATTTCAATATGTAGATGAACTACTTCATCCCAAAGTAACCGAGCAGGTTATTGGCAAGGCTAAAGTTCTTGCCGACTTTAAAATTAACGCTCAACGAATTGCGGGCTGTCATTGTACTGAGGGTTACTTGGATAAAAACAGTCGGGTTCGCATTGTGCGTCAGGACCAGGTCGTTGGACAAGGAAGAATAAAATCGCTTCAACAGGGCAAGGCACCACTCGAAAAAGCCAAATTAGGAAGTGAGTTTGGAGCGGTCTTTTCTCCCTTTATTGACTTTAGAGTTGGCGACGATATAATTGCGACTACAGGATAATATGGCCAAACCGGATGTCTCTCAATTGAGGACTCTGTTGGATACTGCCCGCCACATCAGTCTTCTTCTTCCCCAAAAACCCAACTTTGACGTGGTGGCTGCGGCCTTAGGATTAAAACTTAGCCTTGAATCAGCTGGTAAATTAACCCGGGTAGTTTGCCCGGATGCTATGGTGGTGGAATTCAATCGCTTAGTGGGAATAGACACGGTCGTAAATACTTTAGGAAATCGAAATTTGGTAATTTCCTTTCCAGGTCAGACTGAATTAGTTGACAAGGTTAGCTACAACATAGACAAGGGTGAACTTCAACTTGTTATTACCCCCAAAAACCAAAACCAGGAAATAGACCACACTCGCTTGAAAATCGCCCCTCCAGCAAGCAAAACCGATCTCATTTTACTTATGGGGATAGATCAAATGTCTGATCTGGGCCCAGTTTATGAGGAATCTAAGAACCATTTTCAAACGACTACAATCATCTCTGTCCACCATCAATTTCCCAAAGAAAATTTTACCCCTCACCAAGCTCATGACTACGATGCATCGTCACTCAGCGAAGTCGCCACCCACATCATCGATTCTCTCGGATTAACCCTAACCGAAGATTCAGCCTCAAATTTACTTCTGGGTTTGGAAAGAGCCACCCAAAACTTTAGACACCACAAAGTTTCTGCTTCTACTTTTGAGGCCGCGGTTATTCTTATGCGTAAAGGTGCCCACCGTCAGCAGGAACTTTCTCCGGATGATTTTCCATCCGGGTCAATCCCTTCAATTTCAGATATCGCTACGATCAGCAATCCCCCTTCCACCTCTTCGGTAAAAGCTGGGGGAGGTCAGACTCGTAATAACTCTGCCTTATCGGGTTATGGAATAGACTCCGATGATTTAACTCTAACAAGTCCTACTCCAATCGCTCACCAAAAGCCTCCAGCCGATTGGTATGAGCCTAAAATTTACAAAGGCCCCATGCTGCCATAGTAAAAAGCGTCTTGGAAACTATAGTCAAACAAATAAAAATCCAACTCATGGCAAGTAGCATAAAAATTTGTTATAATACCCAAAGTTAAGCAGAGACACTAACGAAGGCTTGATAAGTTTTTTACTCTCGCCCTCGCCCTATCTCTGTTTTATTTAATGCTCAAAATATGGCCCTAGATGTATCAACAAAACAAAAAGTAATTAAGCAATTCGCAGTTGTCAAAGGTGATACCGGATCTCCTGAGGTTCAGGTAGCTTTGTTAACGGAAAAATCAAATAAATTAGCCGAACATCTGAAAATCCACAAGAAAGATAACCACTCCAGAAGGGGATTAATCAGCATGATCAGTAAAAGAAGAAGACTTCTTTTCTATTTACAAAAGAAAGACATCAAACGTTATAAGGAGATTACCAAAAAATTGGGTCTTTCTAAATAACTTTGGACCAGTTAAAATAACAACTAATATCACTTTCTCCTTGGACTCCTGGGACAAAGAAATAAAGAACTAAATGAAAATTACAACTAAATCTCTAGATATTTCTGGTCGAACTCTTTCTTTGGAAGTCGGTCGTTTGGCCGAACAGTCAACCTCTTCTGTTCTGGCTCGCTATGGTGACACCACAGTCTTGGCTGTTGTTACGGTAGGCAATGAGGATCACAAAAAGGACTATTTTCCTTTGTCAGTTGATTATCAGGAAAGACTTTACGCAGGCGGCAGAATTAAAGGCTCCCGATGGGTTAAAAGAGAAGGTCGAGCTACCGATGCAGAGACACTTTCCGGCCGCCTTATAGATCGCTCAATCCGTCCACTTTTCCCCAAAAGTTTTCGTCGCGAAGTTCAAGTAGTGGTAATGGTTCTTTCTGTTGATGCTGACAATGACCCTGATATTCTTGGTTCCATTGCTGTTTCCGCAGCTCTGTCAATTTCTCCCATTCCTTGGAATGGGCCGATTTCCTCAGTCCGACTAGGTGAAAAAGATGGTCAAATAGAAGTAAATCCTTTAAACGGCAATCGCACCGACGCCACGTTAGATTTAGTCGTCTCCAGCTCCGAGCATTTAATTACTATGATCGAAGCCGGAGCCAGACAGCTTCCCGAAGATTTAATTTTATCTGGACTTAAGTCTGGATTATCTCAAAACAAAGAAATTATTGCATTAATTAATGACTTAGTTAAAACTGCCGGTCAACCAAAATGGGAAGTTAAAGACAGTGAAATTCCAGAAACTTTGGTTAAGAAAATCAAATCTGCTGCTAAATCAGAAATTGCTGATTTAATTCCCAGTGCCGCCTTGCATGAAGGAAATATCATGGGTGACTTGATTGCAAAATTAAGTGATGGTTTAGAGGAAGCCGACAAGTCATTTGTCCCCAAAATTTTGGAAGAACTAATGCACGAAACTATTCGTGACAACATTCTCAAAAACAGCCTGCGGCCAGACAGTCGCAAATTAGATGAAATTCGACCTCTTGATGTTAGTGTTGGTGTTTTGCCG
>Ga0208958_1000321_pt1 | contig 58631 bp, 57 predicted proteins | sample RifOxyB1_FD_184032 | JGI IMG/M metagenome (GOLD analysis project Ga0208958, IMG submission 184032) | Soil microbial communities from Rifle, Colorado - Rifle Oxygen_injection B1 (SPAdes) | ecosystem: Environmental > Terrestrial > Deep subsurface > Rock core/Sediment | place: Rifle, Colorado...
CAGGGCGACCATCAGGAAAAAGTTCAATCAAATCAACTCAGGCTGTTTAAATTTTAACAGGATACCCCGCAGCTTGCTGCGGCTGGGTAATTCATTGAAAGAATTCACACTTGATGAAATATTTTCTGATCCGGGATTATTCATCGATTTTTGGAAAGAGTATACCAAGCCGGAATTTTATTATTTGTCTTTTTTTGAAGAAAGAGGACAGCTGAAATTGTTGCCCAGCGATCTATCAGTGGAAAAAAGAAAGCAGGATTTTTTCAATGCAATTACTACGTTGATTCGAGGATTCAAGAATAAATTGAAAATTGAAGGATATTTCAAAGACCTTGAAAAAAAAGAACAAGAGAAAAAAGCAGTCGAAATTACATACGCGTATATAATTCAGTTCATACTTTACAAAACTCTTGTCGACAATGACTTTGGTAAATTTACAAAAGAATTTGAAGATATTACAAAAAATATACAAGACTGCCTGAAAACAAAACATTATGGAGAAATTCTGGGAAATATTGAGGGAATTTCAAATAGCATCTCACAAAATATTTATCGTCCGTTTATTAAGGAACAGGAATTTATCAATAAAACGCTCCGTGATTTAATCAGAAAACCGAAAAAAGAACTTCACGATGTTTCTCCTTGGCTCGATATTTTTGTTTTTATAAAAAATTACAACTTTGCGAATGTTAAGAATGAAATTTTTGGCTATATCTATGAAAACTACCTGAAAGAACTATACGAGGACACAAAAAAGGGACAATACTTTACCGATCCGGCTATAGTCAATTTTATGCTCGACCAAGTTGGTTATACTAAGGAAACAATCAAAAGACGGCTAAGCAACAAACCCGACGATCCTTATATTTCAATCGTCGATCCTTCTTGTGGAAGCGGTACCTTTTTATATAGTGCGACTGATCAAATTATAAGCGCTGTTCCCAATGGTTCGGAAGAAACGTCGAAAAAAATTGAAGAGATGATTAATGAAAATGTTTTTGGATTGGATATAGCCGAATTCCCGCTATATCTTGCGGAAATGAATATCTTAATGAGAATGCTTCCGCTCATCCTTAATGAAAAATATAATAATCCAATCGATAGGAAAATTAAAGTTTTTAAAACAAAGGACAGTGTCGCCGAATTTTTAGATACCGAGATCAGAAATACTATGCATGATCTCGTGGGACAGCAAACATTATTTTCTTCGAAGAAATTAGATTTGGATTATTCCAGTTTTATGCGGGAGAAAAGCGACCTGGAGGAAATGAAGAAAAGTCTGGAAAATAATCCCAAATGTCCACGTCGTCGGTTTGATTTTGTGATTGGAAATCCACCATATGTCAGCTACAACGAATGCTCGAGACAGCGAGTATATATTGTTGAGTTAATACAGCAGAAAAAAGCAATGATGAGCGATATATACGGAATGAATCTGAATACCGTTCCCGGCAGAATAAAAGCCTATGCTCCAAAACCAAATCTCTACGCATTTTTCATAGCGCTTGGATTAGCGCTTTTAAAAGATAACGGAAAATTATGTTATATTATCCCACAAACAATTTTATCCGCCAACGATCTGGATGTGGCGCGTTATCACTTAGCAAAGTTTTACACCATTGAAAAGATCATCACTTTTAGCGGTAATATGTTTATTGAGCGGGGCTTAAAACAAAACAAAACTGTTGCAACTTCAAGTTTGGTTTTTGTTGTTAGGCGAGCTACACCAGAGTCTGCTCATCAAGTGGAGATTATACATTATAGAGATTCAAATGAAGATATAGAAAAATGTTTACAAAATATTTCTTTGGGCAGAAAAATAAGTAAAAGGAAAATTAAACAACATGACTTGATGATAAATATTGCAAATTGGAATTTTATCAAACAAGATAAAGGTTATTCAGAATTTATTCAAAACTATATAAATAACACGATTGACATTTCAACTTTCAGATCCAAACTATCAAGAAAAGACGACTTCTATTTTGACGGAGGGGCGATTATAAATTCAAAAAATATAACTAGTGTAGAAAAAGATAGCTTTGAAATATTTGATTATGAAAAAAATGATTGGAACCGCTATACAGTAAGTCAAAGTTATGAATATTATCCAAAAAATTCTGAATTAAACTTTCCAGGCGGGAGTCAAGGTCTGAATACATTTAAACAAAAATACAAAATTATATGGAGGACTCGTTTTAGTGATCATTTTCAGTTTACGGATAGAGACATTTTATTAGTCAGTAATCAGTCGCTTACAGTATCTTCCAACTCAAAGCAAAACTTATTATTTTATTTTGCACTAATTAATTCACCGGTAAATAGAAGAATTCTAAAAAATAATTTAAGACAAGAGAATGAAAGAAATTTCTTTATTCCGTTAAGGGCGATGAAAACATTCATTCGCGTTCCAAAGTTAACTGAATATAATCAATTTATAAACGAAGAAATAATTAAAAAAGCCGAAGAAATGCTGGCACTGGAAGATATAACGCTAGCGGATTTGGTTGATTTTTCTGGCGTGATGATACAAAAGTTTGATGATATGGAAGTGGCGGGTGATAATTTGGTTCTAGAAAAAGATGGCAAACAAATAAAGTGCAAAATAAAAAAAGACAAAAATTTGATCAAAAAGACGATAAAAGATATTTCGAAAAACAAAAAATTGTTTAGAGATAAACAAATTATTTTAAGCGAACTAAAATCCCTGCCGGCTATTGATTTTGAAAAACAAAAAGAGATCAAAGATTATATTGACGATCTGATATTTTCTTTGTATTTTAATGTTCCAGTCAATAGGGTTGGTTTGGGTAAAGCAAGAGAAACAAAACGAGAATGCGAGAAAAATAAGTTTTATAAATTAATAAATATACCAAGATGAAAAATGGAGTCGAGAAAAAATCAGAGGAAATTATTAATTCATCGCAATTAATAAAGGTATTCCTTGATACGAATGTAATATTTGCATATTTGAATAATAATAATAATTTTCACTTAGAAGCTAAAGCATCTCTAGATGCTTTGAGATTAAAGAAAAATGTGTGGATTATTGTCTCATATTTGACTATGGGTGAGTTAATTTCTCACCGTAACCTTATGAAAAAAGGGGCATGCTCTGTTCAAAATGCCCTAGATCTTTTTGACAAATTCCTTGCCGGATTTGAAAGAAATTTATTCGGAGGCCCTGCTCTAAATCAAGATACTATAGCAAAAAATTATAAAAAACATTCGAGACATAAATCATTTATAAAAGCTGGTTTTACAGATTTTCTTTTGCTAACTCAGGCTGAGGAGATTAAGAATGTCAGGATATTAACCTGTGATAAAAAAATGCACCACTGCGGGAAAACAATTTTTGGAAATCGAATATATTATTTACCAAATCAAAGTCCTGGAATAAGAAGCGATTACCCAAGATTAATGGCAGAGATACAAAATAACTTTATGCATTATAGCTATTCCTAAAATTTAACTTAAGGAATAAGATAATACTAAGTAAGTTTATCGCTAAGTTCTGTAATAATGTCAAAAATAACAAAGAGGGGAAAAGTTACATTTATCGCAAAAAAAACCGTTAAAGAACCAACGGTTGTTAAGTTTGATACAAAAAAAGGAGAAGTTAGTTTTACTGCTAAAGTTGAGGTCAAAAAACCTGTTAAGGTTATATTTACTGTAAAAAAGAAGAAATGAAAATCTATCTTGATACAAATATAATTAGGGATTATTTGGAAAACCGCAACCCTAAATCGGTTGAGTTGGTTGAACTTGCTCGACAAAAAGGATGGGAATGTTTAACCTCTGCCTTTACGATGATGGAACTAGCAGACTTAGAACAAGATAGTATATTTTTTCAAAAAACAGTAATAAGAAAGAAATGGGATGTAGACCGCTTTCTTAGAGAAAGAAGACAAAAAACTCTTTCGGATAATGATTACAAAGACCTTGAAGAATATCTTGAAAATATACCTATAAGGCTTCCATTTTTAACCTTTTTTAATCTTAGTGAAGATGGCTGGAGAATTTCACAGTACATTGCCTCTCATTCAGTATTGTCTGCTGTGGACACAATACATTTAGCAACAGCCTATACGGCAGAATGCAATATTGTCGTAACTACTGATACGGGATTTATTAAGCATGGCAATAGCATTCTTAGCGTTAGCGAGCGGGCTGATAAAATTATCGTTTGTCTACCAGAGAAAGTTCAAGAGCACGAAAGCTAGCCATATTCTGTAACCGCTTCTACAGTTGAACCTCCCCCAACATTCAATGTTGGTAAAACAGCCTGGGATTTGTAACCATTCCTAAAGTCGAACTTTAGGAATAAGAAATATGTATTTAAATACGTATTTCCGGCGGTTTGCTATTTCTGAAGTTTAACTTCAGAAGAAAAACAAAAAGATCGAGGCGGATGCCTCGATTTTTGGCATATATCGTCAAATTTTCACGAAATGGGGAGCGTGATGGTGAAAGTGGTTCCTTGGTTTTCCTCACTTTCAAGCTCAATTTTTCCGCCGTGTCCTTCAACGATGTTTTTAGCGACATAAAGCCCCAATCCCGAACCGGAAGTTTCAAAGCCAACCGCGTTTTTGGAACGGAAAAATTTCGAAAAGATTTTATCGATATCTTTTTTGGGAATGCCTATGCCCGTATCGGATATCTTGAATTGGATATCTTTCTCTCTTCGGAAAGACTTGATGCTTATGGTTCCTTCCGGAGGAGTATATTTCACGGCGTTGGCCAGAATGTTATCAAAGACAATAGTCAATCGCTCTTTGTCGAACTTGAATGAAAAAGAGGAGGAAAGCGGCACGTCAACAACCATATTTATTTTCTTTTCATCGATAGTTGCCTGGTGTTGCTTGAGAATTTCTTGGAACATGGGACCAATAGGCTGGACGGTGAAATTGAACCCCGTTTTTCCTTCCTCGATACGGGCCGTATTCAAAAGGTCATTTATGACGCTAATGGTATAATCGATTGTTTCCATCCCTTTTTCAATAATTTCTCTTTGGGCTTGATTAACCGGACCAGTATCCTTGTCAAGAAGGGCTGTGTAGGACCATTTGATTCCCGTGAGAGGGGTTCGAAGTTGATGAGCGGCAACAGAAACAAACTCAGATTTCACGTTGTCCACTTCCTGAAGCCTTTTGTTGGCTCGGGTGAGTTCTTTTTCTCTTTCAAAAAGTTTCTTGGTCGTTTCCATAAATTCCTGGTTGATGCCTTCCAGTTTTTTGTTGGCCTCCTCCAGGGATTTTGTCCGCTGCCTCAAATCATCGCTTTCTTCAAGGGCTCTTCTTCGGCAAAAATTTTCCATTTCCAATCGCTCTTTCCGGGTCTCGTTCATAAGTTTTCGGTTCCGAAAGATCAAAAAAAAGCCCAGGAAAAGGCTCAGTATCGCTGCGGCCAGGAGAGCTGAATATTTTTGTCCGGAATTCAGATTGGGAAAAAAAAGAAACCAGACAAGATTAACTGCGGCAAGGCCTAAGAAAAAAATAAAAACACTAAACCAGCCCAGTCCGGATTTTTTTGAATCGGTTTTTGTTTCCTCCATTTTTGTTTTTCCGTTTATTTCTTGAGAACGGATTTCACTTTTTCAACTATCTCGGCCGGAGCAGTGTTGGCTTTCACAATATAATCAACAGCGCCTGCCTGAAGCCCTCTCTCGACTTCTTCCGGCTGGCCCAAATTTGAAGTGATTATCACTGGGATATCTTTAAGCCCAGGCTCTTTTTTTATGCTTTCTAGAAAAGCAATTCCGTCTGTGCCGGGAAGAATAATGTCAAGAAGGATGAGATCTATCTTATTCTTCTTGAGCGTCTCTAGCGCGGCTTCGGAGTTGGTTGCGTTAAAAATACCATAGTTTTCCTGGGCGAATTTTCTCTGGAGAAGCCCGCTGATAAAAGAGTCGTCTTCAACGATGAGAACATTACCCTTTTTATTTGGGTCGTTATTTTCCATATTTTTATTCAAAATTGTTATTCTCCTTATAATTCTATATTTATCTCAAGCAAAGGTCAAATTTTCCTGTGGCGTCTATATTTTGTAAAGAAAAAACCGCCCCCTTAAGGGAGAAGGCGGCTTCCTGAAAGAATCAATTTCGGGTTGCCATCTTCGAAACGAACCTTTCGAAGTTCTCGGCTAGAATTGCCTGCACGATAGCCTCCGGAAACAGGCTGGGATTTTCCCTGGCCGTATTCCACATAAGGTGCCAGTACAACTTGCGATTTTTTGACAAAATTCCGATGCGCCAGAGACTTTTCAAAAATGCCTTGATATCTCTGGGAGGAATAATGATGCTTTTTTTGGTCGGGCGATAGACTTCAAACATTTTTGAGATCCGCTTATAGTAATTTTCAGCCCGATATAGATATTGGATTAGGCCGAGATATCCTGCCAAGAGCGCCTCCACACCCATAATCGGATTGAAATTTGTTACGCTAGCGGTGTTATCCCATTGGCCAAAGTCTTCGATCAGCCTGCTTTCAGCCTTGAGCCTTTTCCAGAGCCGGGTTCCGGGAAGAGCGATCAAAATTCCCGCCATAGCGATGGTTATGCCCGTCTCCATGATAAAGTTTTTGATATCATCAAAGATTTCGGGGTTGTCAAAGTCAGATCCAACAACAAAACCTGCCATGACCTTAATCCCGCTGTGTTGTATTGTCCGGACAGCTTCAGCGAGATCTACGTTGACATTCTGCTGTTTTCCCCAAGCTTTTAGCGCGTCGCGATTTGTGGTTTCAATTCCCACGAAGACTTCGTGAAAATTGGATTTTTCCATGAGGCGCAGGAGATCCCTATCTTTGGCGAGGTTGATGCTTGCCTGAGTGAGGAATTTGAAGGGATAGCTCCGGCTCTTCTGCCACTCGATTATGTCCTTGAGCAGCATCTTTACGGCGGGGATATTGCCGATAAAATTATCATCAACAAAGAAGACGGAACCCCGCCAGCCCAAACGGTAAAGGATTTCCAGTTCCGCGATTATTTGCTCGCGCCGTTTTTTTCGTATTTTTCTTCCGAAGATTGAGACAACGTCGCAAAATTCGCAGTCAAAGGGACAGCCGCGGCAATATTGGACAGACATTGTCCCATATTGATGGATGTTGACGAGATCCCAGCGGGGAACCGGAGAGTCAGCGAGGTCCGGATAGCCTTCGCTTCGGTATAATTTTTTCGCCCTTCCTCTTTCCAAGTCGGAAATAAGAAACGGAAAAATATTTTCTGCCTCTCCGCGGAGAATGTGGTTAGTCAGGGGAAATTTTTCCGGGCTGGAAGTGAAAGCCGGACCTCCTCCGACTGTTTTTTTGCCTTTTGCATAGCATCGAGCAATGACTTCGTTGGCGCTACGGAGCTGGATATGCATGGCCGAGACGAAAACTACGTCCGCCCATTCAATGTGCCTGTCCGTGAATGACTCGACGTTTAAGTCCACCAGCTTCAATTCCCACGAATCTGGAAACATGGCAGCAATGGTGAGAAGTCCCAGCGGGACAAAAGCCGCCTTTCTCCCGACATATTTCAAAGCTTCGGGATATTTCCAAAATGAATTTGGACATTCTGGATAAACTAACAACGCTTTCATAGCGCTTTAACCTCCTTCCGTGAGATAAGTTTATGAAGACGGATTTCTCCGATTGATATTTTAATGAGCTATATATTTATATAAGTTCTTTGAACTTATGCTTGGGCGAGTACTGGGAATCGAACCCAGGTTCTTGGGACCACAACCCAATGTCCTACCATTGAACGATACCCGCCATATATTTTTTGTGCGCGCACCAGGGTTTTCACCCCGCACCAATTCTAGTTTTGTGCGCTGTGCAGGGATCGAACCTGCGACCGTTGGCTTAAGAGGCCACTGCTCTACCAGCTGAGCTAACAGCGCGTATTACCTTGATGTCTAGTGCCAAGTCAAACTGAATTGATGCGGGGCAGGCCTGGTAGGGACCGTTTTCTTAAGAGGCAACTGCTCTATCAGCTGAGCTATGCGCGCAGACAAATATTGTGCTGCGTACTGAATATTTAAGCGAAAGGCAACAAAGACTTGTGTCCCCGCGAGGAATCGAACCTCGATCTAGAGCTTAGAAGGCTCCCGTTCTATCCGTTGAACTACAGGGACAAGCATACAAACAAATTATCACATTCAGTGAGTATATCTAATTTAGGCGTTGAAGTCAATTACCTCACAATCCATTGGCTTTTTTGTATTCTTTCCATTCTTTGCTTGACCAATCAGACGGTTTTTCGGTTATCTTTTCTTCTCCGGGATGGGGATATTTGGAAGGGGAGTCGTAGCTCGATTTGAATTCAGATTTTCGGACAAGGTTTCCGTCCGCTCCATAGACTTCCTGATAGAGAACCGTTTTCATGGCGCCTCCTTCTCCCCGCGAAGTGACGGTTGGGCCGACGAGTTTTGTTTCGCGTCCGTCATTAGTCCCATAAAAGTCGAAAGTGAGCTGGGTGCCTTCGATATGAGTTTGGATGAGAATATATCCAGGTGTGTCATTCACGAAACGAAGATCAGGATTGGGAATATACACGGTCGCATCTGTTCCTTGAGGAGCGTAGTATTGAACCGGGTAGGCGTGATTAGTGCGGGCCGTGATTTTGAGTCCGGCATTGAGGGCGGCCCGGAAACAGGTCGTGGAAACCTGGCACATTCCTCCACCGTATTCGGGAATGGTTTTATCGACTTTGATGACAAGTTCGGGAAGGTATCCGGTTGATTTATCGACCGGGCCAAGAGTTTTGATGAACGAAAATTCATCCCCGGGCTTTATTAGCACGCCGTTGAAACGCCTCGCGCCGACTCCGATATTGTGAATCCGGTTTTTCGGCGAGCCGCGGAAATTGGAAACGCCCGTCGCGATAAGCTCTTTGATGCCATATTGCGCGACGTCGGAGCTTGAGACCTCTGGCTTCAAGACATTCGTTTCAATTTCAATGTCTTTCGCGTAGGGATTTTTTTCAAGTTCCGCGCGGATTTTTTCAACGCTTTTTTCGGGATTGATTTCGGATCCGTTTTTGCTGACGGCAAAAGCGGAAACTTTCCCTTCCGAAAAAGCGAGTTTCGCGTTTTCGGGGGCGACCCGAGTTTCGTTTTGGGCGTTTTCAAGATATTTTTGGAGATTTTCTTCGTCGATTGAAAGCCGGGTGGAAATTTTCGTGTGAAAACGGTCCCGGCTTTGGGTCAGAAACCGGAAATAGATCGCGAGCCCGGGTTCGCTGGTTGGAGAGAAATTGATATTTTCCGCTTCGGAATGATAGCCGGAATTTATTTTGAGCGACGGGCGGATTTTCAGCCACTTCAATAGGCTTTCTTTGTCAACGGCAAACTTTTGCCCGCTGAAATGAAGATAAATCGGCGAGCCAATCACATCCTGGATTTTATCCACCGAAAAATCGCCGAGGTTGGTTTCCTGGGCGCGAACTGCAAGCGGCAAGCACAAAAAGAAAATTATGGCAAAAGCTATTTCGCGTTTCATTGTATTTAGAATACTGGAAAATCTATGTTTATACAAGGTATTACGAAAAAATCAGCGCGAAATTTTTGCAACCCCGGCACCAATTCCGTCTATGCTTGAAAGCGAGAATATTATTTTGTGAGCGAAACGGCTTCGCCTTCAGCTATTATTATTTTTCAGGACGGTGTCTGAATTAGTAAGGGGCAAGAAAAAAAAGCCGCAGGCCGGTCCGAAACGGAGAACGCGCGGCGTTCCGTCGGGACCAGCCTGGGCTGTGAATCAATTTGACTGCGGGATGCGGTTGCCGATCCGCAGACGTGCCCTTAAATTGCGGGCACCAGTTTCCCGAACAGCCGCTTCTGGGAGAATTACACGCTGACTGGCGGACTTATCATAACCGCCGGAGAGTGTGCGTTTGCTTTCCAGCCGGAAGTATTCCTTGCAAAGATAGTTCTCCAGGAAAACCTTGGCCAGATCTCTTGCGCCTGAGGCAATCAGTTCTCGGCCTCTTTTCGTGTCTTCCAGATCCCTGTAGCGGCCATCCTCAGTCCCGCCGTATTCGTCTCCCAGCCGGATAATGCCGGTCTGGGCGTTAATTTTGGCGAATTCGCAGAACATTCCGAGGTCGAACATGGGCATCTGTTCCCAAGACCTGATCGGTAGATCCCCGGCCAGGCAAAGTTCGTTGAAAAGCAGTGCCGTTGACTCTTCAGACCACTTTCTCCTGCCCGGAACCGGCTGGGGGCTAAAGATGGGCAGGCCCGCTTCAAACTGTCCGAATTCCATCTTCTGGTCCGGACGGTCCAAGCCGCACTGTCTGGCGACTTTCCGGTTAAGCAGATGGAGAAGGACGCTCATCCCGTAGATATAGTTGGCGACATGTCCGTTGCCAACAATCTGGAAGAATTCCTCCAGGGTGATGGGCTTATCCTTCTGGCCCGGGGGCGCTTTAGTGGTCGGAGTGAAAAACGGACGGGGGAGCGGATCGCCTAATTTAATGCCTTTGGGAACGTCCTGTCCGCAAATTACGTCGCCCTTTTGGGACTTGTCGACCATCGAACCTTCGGCTCCCGTTCTAACAATGTTTTCCACCGGAAAGATCTTATCAGCAGGCAACTTAACGCTGCAGCGGTTGTATAACTCTTCCGGAATCACGCTGCGATAATGATCCTTGGGAATGTAATCGGTAGCGATGAGCAGGGTTGCGAGTGCTCGGCCCCATTCCTCAAAGCTGGCTGCAATGATTCCCTTGCCTTGGTAATAGGCCTTGATGAGATGTCTGCCGATCCGGATGAAATGCCGCTGGTCATACGCCCCGGTTGAATCAGTGATTCCAAAAAGGAGATGCGAGTCGGGCAAGATGAATCCGCGCCTGACTTTTCTTTTTCCGGGCATTTTTTTCAGCCCCGGAATTTCAATATCCAGGACGGCCGATTCATTCAGTGGGTTGTAGGGAGTACCGTCTGTCCGTAGAAAAATAGGGATCATGAATTTCCTCCTTCAGAATTTTCTCCCGGCTTTCGCGCGGGAGTTGGGGTTTATTTTTTCTTTTCGATGGCGGCCATAGCCTCGTCGAGGCTTACAGAATAATACTCCTTTGGTTGGGGGAGAGTAATTTGCGGAAGTTCTCCCTTGGTCGCGAAAAAACAGGCACGGTGAAATCCGTGCGATCCCACGTAATCGTCGAAGATGATCTGGTTATTGGGGACTTGGGTTATGCTCTTAATGGCCGCAGCGGTGTTTTCCGGGTTTTCATGAGAGAAGGCGACGCCCACGACCACGATATGGTCGTTTTCCAATGTGTAGCGCAGATAAGCGTCGCACATACCCGTAAGATGATTAGCCATACCTGCACCGGCGATGAGCACATCAATGTAATTGTATTTGCTCCAAGCCGTGAGCTGCTGGAGCACTACCGATGTGTTGCGGTGAATGCTGGCGACCAGAAAGACAGGAACTTCAATCAACTTTTCCTGCACCGCTTTTTGGAGATAGCGCAGTCCATTTAGGCATTGCGGCAGGTCGCTTGTCGATCCGATTATAATTCCGATTCTCCGCATAAGTTTTTCCTCCATTTTTCAGCCCGCTTCGCGCGGGGCGGTTGCGAGTTATTCGGGCATCTGGTAAACTGGTATTTTTTTCTGTTTGAACCCAAAGCGCCCAAAGATTTCATTGATATGCTTCAGGCTGTCCGCGGGATTGAAACAGTTGTCCAGTTCTTCAGCCGTCACAAGTTGCCTGATCACAGGGTTTGCATAGACCAGGTCGCGGAAATTTTTTCCGTCGGGCATGACGAAGGGGCCGAATTCCATGGACATGCACAGGCCCTCGAGGATCTCATAAGCCGTCTTGCGGGTCATTCCCTTTTCGGTCATTTTCATCATTACCCGCTGGCCGAAAACCATTCCGCCGGTCTTCCAAAGATTGCGCGTCATCTGTTTTGGGAAGACCTCCAGCTTATCCATAACGCCGGCAAAACGGTTCAGCATGAAGTCGACAATGGTGCAAAGGTCGGGCAGATATATCCTCTCGGCAGATGAGTTTTCCAGAGTTCTCTCGCCCCAGACCACCTCGCATTCAAGGGCGGGAATAATATACCCTCTGGAAATCCTGGCGAGACCACAGGTATTTTCACTTTTGATCGGATTTTTCAGGAAACTTTTCCAAGGCATGGCTGACGAGCCGCTGGCGCCGGGTTTTGCCCGTTCGCGTACTTCTGCGACGTCAGTCCCGGCCAGGTGGCGAATTTCGGTCGCAAAGCGATCGAGTGAATTTGCGACCCCGACCAGCGTCATCGCGTAATGAGCCAAAAAATCCCGGCTGATAATCTGCGTCGAAATTTTTGCCGGCCGAAGACCCAGAAATTTACAGGCCGTTTCTTCGACAACCGGCGGCAGGGGATAAGTGCCTACCGCACCCGATAACTTGCCGACGGCGATTTCTTTGCGGACGTATTTCAGTCGGGCAATATGGCGGTCCAGAACGTCAACCCATCCGAGCAACTTGAGGCCAAAAGATGTGGGCTCGGCATGGATATTATGCGTTCTGGCAACCATAACGGTAAAACGATGCTCGTCGGCGCGTCTTCGAAGGGCTGATCTCAGTTTCGAGAGGCCTTCCAGAATAATCGCGATACTTTTCTGAATCGCTAGCGCCAGGGACGTGTCCTCGACGCAGTAGGACGTGAGACCGACGTGAAAAAATGCCCTTACAAATTCCTCGAGCCGTTCCACGACCGCGTCAACGAAAGCGATCAAATCATGGTCCTTTACTTTTTCGTATTCCGCGGCGACTACAAGAATTTCCTCGGTTATTTCCACCTTGCGTGCCGCTTCATACGCTCCAGTCGGTGCCATTCCAAGTTGTTCTTTTGCCCAAAGGGCGGCGAGCTCCACTTGCATCCACATAGTCTTGATTGAGAGCTCTGACCACAACATGCCCATTCTTTCTCGAGTGTATCTTTCAATCATTTCATTAACCTCGCCTCAGTGTATTTTTCAATTATATCCGAAAACGGCTTTTCCCGTGTTGTATAGATTTTTAAGGTTCAAAAACACAAAAACCAAGTCCTCCCTTGTCTCTCACCTAGAAACAGGTGAGGGATGAACTTGGCCCTCCGTGCTCTCAATCTACGGAAAAACTCGCAAAAAGGCAAATATTCATCGACAATCGGTTATTTTACATATTATGCTATAGCATAATATGTAAAATAATTTTTATAGCAACGTGTCATAAAAAATAGAAAAAAACGATCCCGCAGAGCAGGACCGTTTTGCAAATTAAACAGATAATTTTTCTAAAACCCTCTCACCTGAATCTTTTTCGACTTTGTGGTGTCGGCCTTAGGGAGGCGGATGGTAAGAATCCCGTTTTTCATGGCTGCTTCGGCCTTGTCAGCCAAAACTTCGACCGGCAGAATAACCGAGCGGGAAAATGTCCCCCAGTAGCATTCCTGGTAATAGTAATTTTCTCCCTCAACCTTTTCTTCATTTTTGCGGTCGCCGCGGATGGTCACCATATCGTTATTGATCGAAACATCGAGGTCTTCCGGTTTCACGCCGGCGATGGTTGATTTAATGACAATATCATTATCGGTCTGATAGACGTCAATCGTAAGCTGGCCTTCAGAGTCTCCGGCCCAATTTTCTTCCTGCTCGGCGGGAGGTTCCGCTTCTTGAGTCGTCGGTTCGATCGAATAGTCTTCCTGCGGAGCGGTTTGCGACTGGATATTGGTCCCTCCATAGGAAACCTGGGAAGTGGAACCGCCATATCCGTAAGAAGTCTGTCCCTGTTCTTCCGGAATCTTTCTGGCGCCAGTCAACCTTTCAAAAAATGATCGTTTTTCTTTCATATTTTTGAGCCGTGATTATGAATAAAAAAAGTATTTCCTATGAATAGAGTATAAATCCTTTTTCTATTTTAATCAAGCCCGGTAGCACAACCGGACAGAAAAAAATGGAACTTGACAAGCTGACTCAAAAAATACATGTTACATTTTTTTAGTCTCTTGTCCGGTTGTGCTACCGGGCGAGTTTTCGGAAATTGAAGGCGATTATGACGAAACTGACCAAAAAGGTTATCCCTAAAACAATTTCAACGAGCCAATTCGTGAAATCTCCTTTCTGAATAATGAGAAAATTGAAGAGAAGATGAATGAGGATGGGAAAAATAATTGTCCGCAGGGCTTGAAATTTTGCTTTTTCTTCCCGGCTGGCGATGAGAACTGAAATAAGAAGATAGGTTAGTATATGGAGCAAGACGAGAGCTGAAAGTGAAAAAAAAGTGTTTCCATCGAGACTCCCGATTTCCCAAATTCTCTTTCCGTTGGTGAGAAGAACAAGATATGTTTCCGCTCCGCCAAAAAATATTCCGGCGATGAGCGAAGCCGAAACAAATTTGAAACGATTGAGCCCCAAGTATCGGCGCAAAACAAAAACTGCAGAAAAATATTTGAAGCTTTCTTCGATGATGGCCGCTGCGACAAGGAAAAAGCCAAGATGAGTGTAAACATCCAAAACGACTTCTCTTCCAGAAAAAATATTTATGGCGGCGGCCAGAAATTGTTCAGCGACAACAGACACCAAAGCCGTCAGGATTCCGGCGAGCGGTCCGCCAAGAAGAATATATGGCAATGTCTTGAAATTAGAAATTAGTAACTGGTAATCGGGATATCCAAATTACAAATTACAAATTACAAATTACGACAACTTCAGGCTAGCATCAGCTTCCATTTTTTTCCAGTTGTCGCGAAATATTTTTTTATTTTTTACTGATCGGAATTTGAAATGTCCGGCAACGGCGATCATAGCGGCGTTGTCGAGGGAGTATTTTGTATCCGGTAGTTGGTATTTGGTATCTGGTATTTCGTTTTTTATTTTTTTTCTAAGTTGCTTGCGAAGTTCCTTGTTGGCCGAGACTCCTCCGCCCAGCAGTATTGTTTTTGGCTTGAATTTTTTGGCAGCGCTAAGAGTTTTGTGGAGGAGAACATCAATAACTGCTTGCTGAAACTCAGCGCAAATTTCACCTGTTAATCTTTTACTTCTCAGTATCTTCGGGTTATCGCGGACGGTGTAAAGGAGCGCTGTTTTGAGTCCAGAGAAAGAGAAATTGAAGTTGGGAGAATTGAGCATGGGACGGGGAAGCCGGTATTTTGTATCTTGTATTTTGTATCTAGTTTTTTGTTTTTTATATTTTTCAGCTAGTGAGGAAACTTCTGGCCCGCCAGGATATCCCAATCCCAAAATTTTCGCTGCTTTGTCAAAAGCTTCCCCGGCAGCGTCATCGAGCGTCTGTCCTATGATATTGAAATTCATATGTTTTTTCATCAAAATGAGTTCTGTATGCCCACCCGATACGATTAAAGCTAGAATTGGGAATTCTATGCTGGAATTTTGATTTTTGAATTTTGATTTTTGAATTTGTTTGGAAATTGCGCCAATGAAATTGGCGTAAACGTGTCCCGCAATATGATTTGCCCCAACCAGGGGTTTTTGCCAGGCATAAGCCAAAGCTTTGGCGGCATTTGTCCCAATGAGAAGCGCCGGAATGAGTCCCGGTCCCTCCGTCACGGCAATGAGATCAATGTCTTTTCGCCTTATTTTATTTTTTGCGATGATCTTTTTAAGAAGAATCGGCAAGTTTTTGAGGTGTTCTCTGGCCGCGAGATTGGGCACTACTCCTCCAAAAGGGGAGTGGATTTTCGTTTGCGAAGAAATATATTCATCAACGGCAAAAAAAACACCTTTTTTTGCCTTTACGAGAGCAACGGCCGTCTCATCGCAAGATGTCTCAATGGCGAGAATTTGCATATAGTTTAGTATAACCAACATTCAATATAAGGGAAACCCTGTGAAGTCCGGCTTTGAGGAATCCCGACCTGACATCGGGGGGAAGCCGGACTTTGGAAAGGATACAAAAAATTCCACCATATTATGGCGGAATTTTTTGGTTCTGAAAGATACAGGAATTATTACTTCATCACCGCATCCTTGAGCTTCTTGAGAACTCGAGCCTTGAGAACAGTCTTGGCCGGAATGCTGATAGATTCTCCGGTCATTGGATTGCGTCCCATCCGAGCAGCTCGGTGCTTTTTCTCGATCTTTACAACGCCCGGAATTTCAACTGCCTCTTTTGTGACAGTGCTTTTTACAACTTCCGTCATTGTCTCAAGGACTGTGATAACGTCCTTTTTAGCCATCTCGGTTTTTGCCACGATGGCTTCCACAAGCTCTTTCTTTTTCATGTGGTTTTCGTATTAATTATAATTTTCGAAGTTCGACTTTCAAATACTATCAGAATATTGGGATTTTTGCAATATTTTGTCAAGAGAGAAGAAAAAATCGTTGTACCGCTACGGGGAATCGAACCCCGGTTAACGGACGTGCCCCGCACCAATTTTAGTAGCCCCTAGGGGAATCGAACCCCTGTTAACGGATTGAAAACCCGTTGTCCTAACCACTAGACGAAGGGGCCTTGTGGAATTGGTGCGGGGTTGAACAAAAACCCGCTGTCCTGACCACTAGACGATAGCGGCATCGATGCCTCAAAGGCAATAATACTGATAAAATTTGATTTAGTCAATCGGTGTTTACATTTTTCCTTTTATAATGCTACAATCCTTTTGTTGTTAATAGCTCAAAAGCAAGATTATGTCCGGTGAAAACAAGAGAAATTCTCATATAAATGAGCCAATTGCTGAATTTGTTGAAAAGCTGAAGCAGCAGATTGAAGCTGAAAAAAGGGGAGAAGAAAAGCGCGGGGAGGAAGACATTGAAGAAACAGGTGAAAGTATGGCTCTTCTCTATGAGAAAGTCCGAAATCTTATCGAATACAAAGATGACCATCTTATAAAAAGAAACGCCATTGAGCGAATTTTAAAGCGCAATCTTCTCATAGAGCTCCGCCGGGAAAATTTCACCGAGCAGTTTTTAGAGGAACTGGCCATGAGCGGTTATCTTGAGAAAGGGGAAGTTGGCGAAAAATTGGAAACAAGGGTTTCAGAAGTAATCTCAAAATACCAAAAAGCTTCCGGGGCAATTTCGGGTTATGAAACGAAGAGATGGCTGGTCGGCATGGCTTCCTGCGAAATCGAAGAAATCCTGTTTCCCAACCCTTCGAGATTTGCTTTGGCGCGGGCAATGTATGAGACAGTGAAAGAAAAAATTGAAATAAGAGGCGCGAGAAAGTCGTCAGGGGGCGGAAAAAATATCCAAATTTTTCTGGCTGTGGTCAGGTCAATTGCCAAGCCCGACAATGCTATGCTCAATTTCGTTCTTTTCAAGCTTTATCTCCCGCAGTGGTTCAAAGAAGATGTTTCAGACAGGGAATTGGCCGGAATGCTTTCCGGTCTCCCGGCGCTCATCCATTCAATCCAGGCAAAAATAGCCAGTCCTGTTTCAGTCAAAATCGGGGTGGCGCTCCGGAAATATGCCGTTTATTTCAATATTTTTTACGAAGCAGCGCTTCAAAACATTTCGAAAATTGAAAAGATACTCGGAAATCCCGATTCGCTGAACTTCGCCGTCCAGCTGTCGGCTTCCGAAGTGTATGATCGGGAGATGAAAAAATTCTGGAAAAGGGTGAAAAGAAGCCTTGTCTTTCTGGTGATAACAAAAATTTTTTTGGCTGTGGCAGTTGAGTATCCATTCGACCTTTATATTGTCGGTCAGGTCAGGGCGATTCCAATCATTATCAATCTTTTTCTTCCGCCGATTTACCTCCTTATTCTTTCAACGACCATTCGCCGTCCCAGCGATCAAAATTCTGCTCTTATTGCCAAAGGGGTTGAAGAAATTGCCTATGGCCGAGAAAAAAAGCCGATTGCTGAGATCCGGCTTCAGGAAATCGAAACTTTTTCCGATTGGGCGCTCAATTTATTCTTCATTCTCACTTATGGCATTTCGTTCGGATTGGTCATTTGGATCTTGAATATTTTGCATTTTAACTGGCTCGGAATTTTGATATTCCTCTTTCTTTTCAGCGTGATAAATTTTTTCAACGCTCTGGTTCGCCAACCGGTGCGTGAGCTTCTGGTTGCCCGCGAGAAAGAAGGAATGGTCGGTATGCTCATCGACACGCTTTCGATGCCGTTTGTGAGGATAGGGAAGTGGATGTCAATCAATTTTTCCCGCGTCAATGTTTTCATCTTTCTGTTTGATGTTATAATAGAAGCGCCATTTAAGGTTGTGGTTCGTTTTATTCGGGAATGGGCCGGATTTATCCGGAGGAAGAAAGAAGAGGTGATTTAAAAAATCTCAAATTTCAAAACTCAAAAGTGTTGTGTCGCTTCGCGACAATTATTTTATAAAAAAGTTTACGAGCGGAGCAAGATCCAAAAATTTGACATTGGAGATTTGACTCTTGACATGATGAAGAAGCATTGGGACAAAATAGCTCTTGCAGTAATTGTTTTGCTCGCGATTGCTATAAGAATATACCACTTCCATGACTGGCTCTATTTTGCCATGGACCAGGGGCGGGACGCGAATTTGATCCGCAAAGCCGTTGAAAACGGAATTTCCCATTTGCCGCTTCTTGGGCCGCGGGCGGCGGGCACGTTCCTTCGCCTCGGGCCGGCTTTTTACTATTTCCAGTATATCTCCGCCAAAATATTCAATTCCACCGATCCGGCGGTTCTGGCTTATCCGGATCTTTTTTTTGGAATTCTTTCTGTCCCTCTTTTCTTCTTCTTTCTGCGCTTATATTTTCAAAATACGATCTCGCTACTTATGGCGGCTCTTTTTGCTTTCAATTTCGTGGCTATCCAGTATTCTCGTTTTGCCTGGAATCCGAATTCCGTTCTCTTCTGGACCCTTTTTTGCTTTATTGGAATTCTCAAATTGACGGATGAAACAAATGAAAAAAAGAAATATCTTTGGACAATTTGTTCGGCAACCGGACTGGCGATCGCAAGCCAGCTTCATTTCCTGGCCCTTTTTATTGTTTCGGGAACAATTCTTGTTTATCTTGTCTGGTCAAGGCTGATTTTTCGCCTGGGCTGGAAAAAAATTATGCTTTCCATTTTCATAATTCTCCTTTTTTATGTTCCGGTGATAATCTCCGATGTGGCAACAAAAGGGGATAACCTGAAACAATTTGTCTGGTCTTTTTTCAACAAGCCCCAGGAGCATTCACTGGTTGATAATTTTTTCACCAACGCTATCAGCCACAGCCAGCATTATTTTTTTATTCTTTCCTCCTATGCAAGCAAGACAGGAACATTTTCACTCTGGGGAGGCTTTGCCTTGATATGTTTTGGGCTGTTTTATCTTTGGAAAAAATATTCTGGCGAAAAAAATATGGCCAAAAAAAATTTTTTTAGGCTTGTCGTTGTCTGGTTTCTTGTTTCCTTCCTCGTTCTTTTGCCTTTCGCTTTTCAGATTCTTGAGATCAAATCCCGTTTTTTCTTTTCCTCTTTCTTTTTGCCGTTTATTTTTTTTGCGTTTGGAGTGGAATGGATTTTCAACAGTCGACTAAAAAAAAAGCTAGCTATGCCTTTGGTCTTCTTAGCGGGAGCAACCATTCTGGCGCTTAATGTCGAGGCGGCATCAACTTGGTTCTCCGGATTTTCCGGCAATCAACGCCAGAGCTTTACAATGGAGCGCAATCTTTTTGTGAAGCAGACGGCGGGTTTCACCCTTGCGAATATCCAAGAACTGGCGAAATATTTGATCTTTCGCACAACGAACGAAAAGAAAAAAATATATATTTTGGGAAATATGGATTACCGGGTCCCGGTCGAATATTTTTTGAAAAGGGAAAAACCGCCGATTGATTATGGAAAAATTTCGCTCAAATGTCGCGATCCGGAAATGCTATATTTCGCAATCACATCCGTATCGGGCGGATGCCAGTCGATTCCCTCAAAATATTTTGCGATATTCGAAGCTGTTCGGGCTAAGGCTTTCGGAGGCCTGATGGTCTGCGAGCTAAAGCTCAAAAATGATTTGCCCGAATACGAAAAAAAGAAAAAAGAGAAGAAGGATGAGGAAAGCAGCAGCGAAGACAAAAAGCCGGCGCCGAAAAGGACAGAGAGGGTGAAGTGGGGAGATTTATAAAACTTAAAGCGAAAATCTAAAATTTAAAAACAAAATCGAAAAGATGAAAAGTTTTGAATTTTTAGCCGTTATATTTCGTTTTTCGATTTAAATTTTTAGATGGAGGACAAAAAATTCTAGATGAAAAATAAGCATTCCTTTTTGCTAAAAGGTAACAATAACATCGGTGTTTTGCTGCTCCACGGCTGGACTTCTCCGCCCGAAGAATTTTTGCCACTCGCCAAATATTTGAATTCTTTCGGCTATACGGTTTCAGCGCCGCTTCTCCGCGGACACGGAACAAAGCCCGAGGACTTGCTGGGAGTAAAATGGGAAGACTGGCTTGAGGATAGCCGGAAGGCTCTTGAAGAGCTGAAAAAAACTTTGTCTCTCACCACAGCCGTGGTCAGAAATGACGCAGATGAAGACCTTACTCGTGGCCAAAATGGAATGTCTGTGGCTAGGGATGAGACAAAAATTTTTGTCGGCGGAATTTCGATGGGCGGGAATTTATCGATGATGTTGTCCGGAGATGACAGTGTCGCGGGGATTTTGGCGATGGGGCCTTCAGTGAAGTTTCGTTTCCACAAGCTGGATAAACTGGTTATAGCTTTCATGGGGCTTACCAAAGTATACAGAAAAAAATATTATCCTCCCTGGGTCAGGAAAAAAATGGGGAAGCGCGATGTTTATATGTACTATCCAGTTGAAAGCGCGAAAGAAGTCATGAAACTGGCTGACGAAACCAGGAAATATTTGCCGGCCGTCATAAAACCTATTCTTATTATGCAATCGACAAGCGATCACATGGTCTCAAAAAGGTCACCGCAAATAATCGCCGACGGCGTGAAATCAAAAATCAAAGAAATTTTCTGGATCGAAAACGCCTATCATGTTTTTGCGGAGAAAAAGGAAGTTTGGGAGAAAATCGGAGAGTTTATCAAAAAAATCCTAAGCGCTAAATCCTAAGCTCTAAACAATATCAAATGACCAAAAAAAAATTAAAAATTTTTACTTTTTTATTTTTTAGTTTTGAATTTATTTAGAATTTAGATATTAGGATTTAGAATTTGATATTATGCGTATCGCTATTTTCACCAACAACTACCTCCCAAATCCCTATGGCGTTTCGGGGTCAGTCGAAAGTTTTCGGAAGGAATTTGAGCGGGCAGGCCACGAAGTCTATGTTTTTGCGCCGTGCTGGAAGGGCTACGCGGACAAAAATCCGCGGGTTTTTCGCTACCCGGCGGTCGAAACGAACGTGAAAATAAAATTTCCTCTTGCAATTCCATATTCCCGGAAAATTTCCAGTTTCCTAAGAAAACTCGATCTGGACATCATTCATTCCCAGCATCCGAATCTTTTGGGCTCGGCGGCAATGCGCTGGGCGAAGAAAAAAAATATCCCGCTTGTTTTCACCTGGCACACGCTCTACGACCAGTATGCCCACTTTGCTCCTTTTGTCCCGCGGCGGCTGGCTGCCTGGTGGACAATCCGGAACGCCAGAAATTTTGCCAATCGCTCGGACGTGGTGATCACGCCCACGCCGTCTGTTATCGAAATAATCCGCAAATGGGGAGTGGCGAACAACAATATCACATCTGTTCCGACAGGGGTTGAGGAAGAGCAATTCGCGAGTCCCGATCGGTCAGGTATCCGAAAAAAATACAATATAAAGGACAGTGAAATTTTGCTTTTTGTCATGACGCGGCTGACGGATGAAAAAAATGTTGAGTTTTTAGTTGAAGCAGTTCTGCCTATTCTCAAGAAAAATGATCGGACAAAATTTATGATTTGTGGAGAGGGGAGTTTGAAAGAAGTTCTGAAAAAAAAAGTTTTTGACGCAGAAGTTGAAGATAAGGTGATTTTTGTCGGTATTGTTTCCGAAAGCGAAAAGAAAGACTACTATGCTGCGGGAGATATTTTTGTCTACGCCTCGAAATCGGAAACGCAAGGAATGATTCTTACCGAAGCGATGTATTTGGGACTTCCTGTTGTGGCTGTGCGGGCGACGGGGGTGAAAGATATTGTCGAAGACGGGAAAACGGGATTTTTAGTAAGGGAAAATAAAAAAGAATTTGGTGACGCTGTGCAGAAGCTTATAGATGATGAAAATCTACGCGAAAAATTTGGCGAGGTAGCAAAAAGAGTAGCGAAAGAAAAATATACTTCTTCAATTTGCGCAAAAAAAATGCTGGAAGTTCATAAAAAGGCGATCGCGGATTTTTCCAAGACTAAGTCTTGGAAAAATCCTCAGACTTAGACCTGGGTTAATATGCGAAAAAATATTCTTCCCCGTAAATTCTATTCCCGAAATACGTTGAAGGTTGCCCGAGAACTCCTCGGCTGTTTTTTGATTCGGGAGTATCGTGGGAAAATTTGGCGGGGGATGATCACGGAAACTGAAGCCTACCATGGTGAGGACGATTTAGCCTCTCATGCCTCGTGCGGGCGCACGGCGCGTACAGAAATCATGTATGGCGAGTCGGGCTGTGCCTATGTCTACATGATCTACGGTATGTACCATTGCTTAAATGTTGTCACCGAAAAAAAAGATTTCCCCGCGGCGGTTTTGATACGCAGCGCAAAAATCTTTAGACGTCCGACGCCTAAAAAAACAAAGATATCGGACGTCTATCTGGACGGTCCCGGAAAACTCTGTAAATTCTTGAAAATCGATCGGAAACTGAACAAGTGGGACCTGACAAAAGGAGAGAAACTTTGGATTGAACGACCCGCCCAAAATTGCGCCAAGCGGAATATTGTGGCGGGCAGGCGAATCGGCGTTGACTACGCCCAGCACTGCCGGGAATATTTGTGGAGATTTTCAATCAATTTATAATCATTTCAAGGCTTATAAAAGGTATATTTCCGCTGTGTTTCATGAAACATTCCGACTATTGACAGGAGTGTTTTATTTTGATATAATCACCCGTTGGAATGAACAACCGAGAAATTTTGCGGGGAGAATGATGGAGGGGAGAGAAGAAAGGGGAAATGATAATAGGCTATTAGTTATTTCAATAACATTGCCTTAAATATCAGATTATCAAAAACTCTTCTTCATCATTCTCTTCTCGAGAAGAGAATAGTTCATTGAAGAAATAAACCGGATCCATGCGGATTCCGGAAAAAATTAGAACGAATTTAAGGAGCGAAAAGATGAAAAGAATGCTTATCGTGGTTATGGTCGCCGTGATTTTATCCGGCATAGTTATTGAAATCTCTCATGCGGCTGAAAAGAGTGCGATGGCCAGTTTTTCGTACAGATGCGACCTGGAAAAGAGTTCCCAGCTCCTGCTGTTCGCTTTCAAACCGGAGCTTAAGAAGAGGGGTTGGGCCATCGTCGATGAGCTTCAGAAGTTGGGGTGGAAAAAAAAGAAGCTCGGAAACTTCAGTTATAGCTCCGATTTCTCTTCAAACATCAGGGACGTTGATATGACAGAGGTAAACGGGAAACTTGCTCTCCGGGTCAATCGTATAATGATGCTTTCGCTGCAAAAAAGCGATGGATCATTGGAGACGCCGGAGGAAATTGCAAAGATTATCAACAAATTATTTTAGCGGCCACCGGCCAATATTCCAGCAACGTTCCGGTAAGCAATCAAGGGCAGGGAACCATCATGGTTTCCCTGCCTCCTCATCCGAATTCGTTATTGCGTAATCGTTGATAGCGAATTCAGATGAGGGGTCAAAATTCTTTGAAAACAAGAGGACGAAACGACATGAATTCCAACAAATTTTTTGCTCTTTTTGGTGCGGTTATTTGCGCCGCAGTGGTTGCGATTTTAGGCTGGGTTGCATCTCTGTCGTTACAAGAAGTCTGGGTTTATACGGTTCGTCTCGAGCTGGGCATTGATGACTATCCATTTGGTGGCCAGCTGCTGGATCTTCTTTTGAGGATCATCGGATTTTTGATTGTAGCAGCTTTCTTCTCTGTGTTTCTGGGAGGCTTTATTAATCTGATAAAACGCTATATCAACCTTGAAAAAGAGGTGAAAGTATGAAAAAGATTAGCTTGATACTAGTGGCAATGGCGCTGGTTCTGGCAATGGCGGCCGTAGCGCTGGGGCAGACCCGCGATTTCCACAAGAATCACCCTGAATTGAGGGCAGAAGAGATCTTTATCGGAAACTTTACTGCCCGGGAGGTTGGTGAAATTCGATGGAAAACGAAGCGGATGGGTGAGAAGGCCTTAAATCGGGACGGTGTTCCCATCAGCAATCTCGGATGGCAGGGGGGATATCCTGTATTCGTGCAAAAATCCGAGTTGATGGAAGCAGGCGTCGATCCCTGACCATCTTAAAAAAGAAGTCTCGCCCAAGGCGGGGGACCGGGAGTCGAGTCAAAATTCGGCGCCCGGTTTTTTATTTCTAAAATTATGATATTTCAAAAACAGCTCGGCGCAAAACTCGCGGCTGTTTTTTTGTTCACCTAATAATGCTACAATGCTCTAGAGTATTGTAGCAGATGTTAGCGATTCTGGAAATTATTAAAGTTAAAGATCAATCTTTTTCACCATATTCCATAGCAAGAAATGTAGGGGATATTTTTTGCGAAGATGTTTCATCGAAAAAGGCAAAGCAGGTTCATGCTCAGTGAATTTCTTTTCTTGTTTTTTATGTCTTTTGATAATTTCTCTATAGCCCCCAAAACCCTGATTAAGCCAACGCTCAACGGAAACTATTGTAGTGAAACCAACCTTGAGTTTGGTTTGTATGTCTCTATACGCATATCCCTCAAGAAGCATTTTCGCAATTTGAAGACGCCTGGAAACCATCACTGTTTCCGAAAGGGTGAGCAGGTCTTTGAAAAATTGCTTCACCTCGTCGCGATTTTTGAGAAGTGCGATCATATCATATAATTCTCCCAAGAATTTCTTCTTTTCAATTTCAGTAAGACTTTGATATCTTACTCTTCCTCCCATTTTTTTGGCTTAGTGTTTATATCTATCTTGTTTGTTTCAATGCTCTAGAGCATTGAAACAAAGTTACTTTTATTTTATTCAAGGTGGATTTCTTTGTCAAATTTTTCAAGAGTATTTTTGAGAATTGGGAACTGGTTTAATTTTGGGTCAAATTCAAACAAGCTTTGAGCTTCGATGCGGGCTTGTTGAATGAGTTTCACATCGCTCAAATGTTGCATGGCCGTGTCAGCAATTCCGGATTGGCGCTTGCCGATGAATTGCCCCGGACCGCGAATTTCGAGGTCTTTTTCGGCGAGCTTGAAACCGTCTTCGGATTCGAGAAGAGCTTTCAATCTCTTGTTGGTCGTCGCCGAAACCGAATCCGTGAACAAAAAACAATATGACTGGTGATCGGAGCGCCCGACGCGCCCGCGAAATTGGTGGAGTTGAGCTAATCCGAATCTTTCTGAACCTTCAATGACCATAATTGTCGAATTGGGGACATCCACGCCGACTTCAATGACGGATGTCGAGACTAAAATATCCAAGTCTTTCTCTTTGAAGTTATTCATAATCTCTTCCTTATCCTTCGGTTTCATCCGGCCATGGAGAAGGCCAATTTTCAAATTGGGAAAGATTTCTTCGGACAATTTTTTGTGCTCGGCTGTTGCGGATTTCCCGGATATTTTTTCCGATTCCTCAATAAGCGGGAAAATGAAAAAAGCTTGCCGGCCTTTTTTGATTTCGGAGCGGATAAATTCATAAACCTTTTCGCGGTTGGCCGGCGTCACAATTTCGGTGATTATTTTTTTTCGGCCCTTGGGAAGTTCGTCCAAAATGGACAGATCCAGATTCCCGAAAAAAGCAAGAGCCAGGGTGCGGGGGATGGGAGTGGCGGTCATTGACAACAAGTGAGGCACAGTTTTCTTGAGGTTATCTTTCAGGTTTGCGGCTGCCTTTTGCAGTTTTGCCCTTTGCTCGACGCCAAAACGGTGCTGCTCGTCGATAACGACCAAAGCCAGATTCTTGAACTCAACCGATTCCTGGATGAGGGCGTGTGTGCCGATGAGAATTTTTATTTCTCCCCGCCGGATTTTTCCCAAGAAATTTTTCCTGGTATTCTTTTTCCAAACTGTCCGGCATTGGCTGGCCGTCAGGATGCCGACTTTCTGGGAAAAGTTTTTGAAAACTTTTTTAAAGGTTTCAAAATGCTGGATGGCCAGCACTTCTGTCGGCGCCATGATAGCCGTTTGGTATCCGGCCATCATTGTTTCAAGCGCGGCAATGGCGGCCACGACCGTTTTTCCGCTTCCAACGTCGCCTTCGAGAAGGCGGTTCATCGGGTGCGGTTTTTCGATGTCTTTCAAGATTTGATAGGTTGATTTACGCTGGGCATCGGTCAATTTGAATGGTAACGAGGCGACAAAATCCTTGACTAATTTATCATCAAAATCGAGGGCAATGGCTTGGCTTGTTGTCCAGTCTTTCCGCGCTCGCGCGGAAACAAGCTGGATGAGAAACATTTCTTCAAAAGCCATTCTTTTTTGGGATTCCTTCACTTTTTCAAAGTTCGTTGGAAAATGAAGCTCCCGGACGGCTTCTTGAGCGCCAATCAATTTTTGCCTTTTGAGAATCGCATTGGGAATCACTTCCCCGATTTCCGCCAGATATTTTTTGAGGAGCTGGCTTATTTTCCATCTCATCCAGCGGGAAGTGATCCCGCGTGTTTCCGGATAGACCGGGACGATCCGGCCGGTATTGGTCGGCACTCGGTTTGCGTTTTCATAGGCGGGGCTGGAAAGATAAAGCCCTTTTTTGTCCCAGCTCACTTTCCCGCTCATTCTCACGGAAGAATCCTTCTTGATGTTTTGAATGATGTAGGGCTGGTTGAACCAAAGGACCCTCGCTGATCCGGATTTGTCCTGGATGAGCGCCTCGGTGATTGCCATCTTTCTTTTCCAGGTGCGGATGCTCTGAATGTCAGTTATTTTTCCCTCCACGGTCGCAGTTTCGCCTTCCTTGATTTCGGCAATTTTTGTTATTTTGGAAAAATCGTCGTAACGGTGCGGAAAGAAATACAAAAAATCCCTGACAGATTTGATTCCGAGCTGCTCAAGTTTTGGCAGATATTTTTTTTCAATGAAAGATACTTGGGAAAGGGGAGTTTGAAGATTAGGCATATTTTTATTCTATAACAAAGCTAAGCTTTAGGAAATTCCCAAAGCTTAGCCTTTTTTGTGCCCTCGCCAAGAATCGAACTTGGATCCTAGGCTCCGCAAGCCTATGTTCTATCCGTTGAACTACGAGGACAAAAATATATGTTACGCGTTACAAGTTACACGATTTGCAGTTATAGTCCAATCATCCTTTCAAGCCGGTCGATAACCGAGAGCTCCTGCTTTATTTCGGGGAGATATTGAAGAAGCGTTTCGCGAATTTTGATCGGGTTGGCATTTCCAATCGGAATCTGGATATAGGGAAGAAAAGTTTTTTTGCTGTGAAGGCTCAGCACCCGGATTTCTTCTTCGGTTTCATAAAAAATCCAGAAACTGCGGATATTGTCGTAATCATAGAAATAATCATCCACCCTGATGCCGTCAGGATTGATTTCCATCTGGATGACGCGGGGTTGGCGCTCGGCATAAACATATCCCAGTGTTCCGATCAGAATAAAGGTTATGGCCATCAATATGCTGTTTGTTATGAGTGCGTAAATGATCACAGCCAGCAAAACCCCGCCCATTACCCAATACCATTTTGGTTGTTTTTCCGAATGTTCATATTCTGGCGCTTCCCAGGCAAAAGAAGAATTTTCAAAGACCGCGGCTTCCCCGGCATTTTGCCTGGCTATTTGTTTTGAAAATTTGTTTCCTGGCATATTTTTTGGTTATTTTTCGGAGGCGAGAGGATTCGAACCTCTGGAACCCTTGCGGGTTCTCCAGTTTTCAAGACTGGTGCAATCGTCCACTCTGCCACGCCTCCATATTTGGTGCGGGACAAGCTGCCGCTTTCGTCCACTCAGCCATCCCACCATTATTTTCGGAGAGGGCGGGATTCGAACGTCGCTTCGCGCCTTGAAACCCTGCGGTTTCAATACTTCCGCCGCGGGAAAACTCACGTTTTCTCGATCCCTTTCCTGTTCGAATCCACCCTGGAATATCTACTAAAGAAAATTTCGGAGAGGGTGGGATTCGAACCCACGGACCCGGTTAAAGGTCAACACATTAGCAGTGTGCTGCTTTCGGCCGCTCAGCCACCTCTCCATTACTATATAAGCATACGATATATTGACTATTTTTTCAATGCCTGTCTCGCGATGACGACGGCGAAAATTTTTTTTGCACCGGCATGTTTCAAAACTTTCGCGCATTCCCGAAGAGTGGATCCGGTTGTGGCAATGTCGTCGACAAGATATATAATTTTTCCTTCGATATCATCCAAGCTAACGTCGGATTTGATCTTGAAAAGATCTCGAACATTTTCCGCTCGGTCTCCATAATTCCCAAGTTCCATCTGCGGCTTGTTATATTTTCTTCGTTCCAAGATGTCCAAGACAGGAATTTTGAACGGAGGCGCCAGGTTTCGGGAAATATTTTCGGCAAGAAGATGTGCCTGGTTAAAGCCGCGCCAGCGAAGCCGCCGCGGATGAAGGGGAACGGGAACAATTGCCCGGGGAAGAGGAAGATCATGAAAAAAAATCGCTTTTGTTTCGAGCCGCGCCAAGGGAGCAGACAGATCGCCTGCAAAGCGGTATTTGAAATTATGGATCATTTTTTTGACAGTCGGGTTGCCATAAGAAACGGCGGAAATCAAGGCGTCCAGATGGAACTCTCGGCTCGCCCGGCATTTTCCGCAAAGAAAGCCAGACAGAGTGGCTTCTCTTTCGCATTTTGGGCAGACCTGAAAGCGCTTCAAGGGTATTTTTTGAAAACATTCCTCGCAGAGCCAAAAATCGCTTTTTTGGCAGCCGAAGCAAACTATCGGGAAAAGTGTATCCAGGACAATTTTTTTGATTTTTTCAAGCATTTTCTTGATTTCTGGCTCATTTTTTGTTTTGAGGCGGGAGCTTTTTCTAAATTGTATTCTATTTTCGGATTTTGTTCCAAAAATAATTTGCGCTGTTTTCTCAAATATGGTAATATTGATTTGCTGAAAAAATATCTGAAAATACAAAAATAAAATGAAATTTAGGAATCAAAAAAACTTTGGTTATTGTGTTTTACTCAAAGCAGGTTGATTTTGCCTGGCTTTTTATTTTATGTTTGGCTTATTTTTTGGAAAAAATCACTCTCTTGGCATTGATGTCGGGACGACGGGCATAAAAATCGTCGAACTCAGAAAGGAAAACAATGTTCCAATGCTTTCGAATTATGCCCTTTCTTATGATTCGGGTTCGCTTCTTCAATCAGACGGCCTGGAAATTCTGAATGGACAGATTGAAACGATTCTCCAAAGCATGATGAAGAAAGCGGAATTTAAAACGAAAAGGGCAGTTGTGAGCGTGCCGAGCTTTCTGGCGCTAATTTCCTTCGTTGAGCTTCCGGAGATGCCGGCCTCCGAAATTGAAAAGGCCATTCAATTTGAAGCAGCCAAGTTTATTCCTTCGCCTATCGATGAAGTCAATATCGGCTGGGAGATTGTCGGCAATTACCAGGAAAAGCCAGTTGAAGGAGGCCAACCAAATCGCGGGAGCCAAAAAATGCAGGTTATGGTCGTGTCAGTTCCTAATGCGGCCGTCGATAGGCTTTCTTCGGTTGTAAGCAGCTCAAGAATAAAAGTGATGGCGATGGAAGTTGAAAATTTTGCCACAGTGCGTTGCCTCGTTGGAAATGATAAGGGCACATTTATGATTGTCAATATTGGCGCCAAAGCAACGGATTTTACCGTTGTAAGTGATGAAGTCATTCGCATGACTCGGAGCATAGATATCGGAGGCTCGGAAATTTCAAGAGCCATCGCAAGCAGTCTTGGCATTGATCTTCAAAGGGCCGACCGGATAAAAAAATCAAGCCAAATAAACTTGCTAAACCCAAAAGACCAGCTGTCAATTCTCGTGAGTCCCGTTGTCGGTATGATTATTGAAGAGATAAAGAGATTGCAAGAGCTATATCACAAAAAAAATTCTCTGAGAAAAATTGAAAAGATAATTTTTACCGGCGGGGGATCCAAACTTTCTTCTCTCGTTGAATATTTTTCGAAGCAGCTTTCCGTAGAGTGCCAAAAAGGAAATCCTCTGGCCAGAATCGGAGTGAAAAAAGAACATGAAAAAGTTGTTGGGGAGGTAGCATCAGAACTGACGGTGGCCATTGGTTTGGCCTTGCGAGGACTAGAAATACAAAAATAGCCAGACTCTCCCTTGTTGCCTCCAATGTTGGTATTATGGTAAAATTAACATATGATGATAATCTAAATATATAAACAAAAAATATGGCAACAAATATAAATTTAGCAACTCCGGAAAACGAAACAAAAAAAATACTATCCGGAAAGACATCACTTATTCTTTCGCTGTTGCTTCTTTTCCTAGCAATTGGAATTTATGCCGGCGTCAGCTTTCTTTCAAGTCGTTATCTTAGCCAGAACAGCCAAGTTGAGAGTCAGATAAATGCGGAAAAAGCAAAAATTTCTGGACCGGAATATGCGGAAATAACCGATTTCCAGGAAAGGCTGGATCTTATCGACAAGATTCTCGGAGATCAAGTTTATTTCGAAAATTATATCAAAAATTTGAGCAAGTATGTCCTTCCCGAGACGCGGCTCACTCTTTTCGGCTGGAAAGGCAGTGTGAATGAGATCACTTTGTCAGGGATCACGGCCAACTTTGATGCCCTTTCAAAAGAATTGATTCTGCTCAAAAATTCTCCGCTTATTCAGTCGATCGAGTTTAAAAGCGCTTCGGAATCTTCAGGAAACGAAGGCCAAAGCGGTATAAAGTTCGAGCTTACGGCAAGCGCGAAAAAAGATGCTTTAAATAATAAATAAAAAGCCTACATAAAAAGGCACAAAAAAATGGTCACAAAATCAATTGGGCTCAAAGTTCTCATTCTTCCCTTGTCGCTTGCTTTGGTTGTGATGATTTCGATTGTTTTCATCAAGCCGGCTCTTGTCAGAATGAATGCGAACCGGAAAACACTTGCTCAAAATGAAGAGAAGCTAACGGCTTTGCAGGCGCAAACACAAAAAATGGACAGCCTGAAAAGAATCTTCGAATCTTTGGAAGAAAAAAAATTGGTGTCGGTAGCCCTTCCAGAGGATGAAAGTATAGAAGATTATTTGAGCGAACTATACCAGCGGGCGTCCAGAAGCGGGGTTTTGGTAACCGACTTTTCTGTTTCCGAAAATTCTTCGACAAATACAGAGCAGGCTTATTCTTGCGGCGCGGTGGCGTCATTGCAGAGTACTGCTTCATTTTCCGGGAATTCCCCGGCTCAAACGCCGCAAACGAACGGAAGCAGTCCCGTCGCGAATGACACCATCGCTGGAGGTGTTTCTCCCGCTGTTGTTCCTGCGTGCGCCAATATTTCCTCGGTTCAAATTTCAGTTGAGGGAAACTGGGAACAGCTTTTGAGTTTTTACAAGTACCTTGCTGACTCGAACAGAATCGCCAACATGGAAGCAATTAATATCAGTTCCAAAGGCCAGTCGAGCCAGGATGAAACATCAAGCGCCGACCTTCTATCGAGCAAGCTTACCCTGGCTATACATAGCAAAGAGAAAAAAGAAGTGAGCGACATGAGTTCGGTGAATGCGCTTGTGGCTGGAGCCGGTTTTGACCTGGGCGTTCTGAACAAACTGAAGGAAATTGTCTACGCGCCTTACGAGGAGCCGCTGGTTTCTGAAACAGGAGAAAGAAACATTTTTAAATAACGGTAAAGTCTCGCCCCGATCCAAAAAATTGAATCTCATAAATTGAAATGACGGTAAAAAGAAAAAATGCAGAAAATGAAAAAACAAAAAAAGAAAGCATAAATTGGGAGAACGTTAACATATCCCCTGAAATTATTAATTTGGTGCCGTATGAAGCGGCAAAGAAATACCGGTTTGTTCCGCTCGAAAAAGATGGGCAAACACTTCGTGTCGGTGTTGTGGAGATGGATGATATCGAGGTGCAAAACGCTCTTCAATTCCTGGCCGAAAAAAACCAGATCAGTGTCGAGATGATAAAAGTCTCGGAAAGCGAATTCAAATCGGCTCTCAGCGCCTATACCAGTCCGACTTTCACAATCTCAAAAGCGCTTGAGACAATCAGCCGGGCGGAAACCAGCGAGGAAAAAGGAAAAACAGGGGAAGAAAGCGAAAGCGAGGAAGCTGACAAAATAATCCGAGAAGCTCCGGTTGCCAAAATTGTTGAAGTGATACTTCGGAACGCCATAGAAGGAGCAGCGAGTGACATTCATGTCGAGCCTCTTGAAGATCTGGTGCGGGTAAGATACCGACAGGACGGAGTATTGCACAATTCGCTGATGCTTCCTAAAAAAATCGGACCGGCCATTGTCTCGCGGGTAAAAATTCTTTCAAATCTCAAGATTGACGAGCGCCGAAAACCTCAAGACGGTCGCTTCCGGATCATAGAGAAAGGAAAGCAGATTGACTTCCGGGTTTCCTCATTACCCGTTTCCATGGGAGAAAAAGTGGTGATGAGGGTTCTGGACAAGGAGCAAGGTCTGATAGGCCTTGAGGATCTGGGTATCCAGGGGAGGAACCTTGAAATAATAAAAAAAAGCATTTTCGAACCGTTCGGCATGATTTTGGTCACCGGGCCGACCGGTTCCGGAAAATCAACCACGCTATATTCGATTCTTCAGATTCTCAACAAGGAAGGGGTCAACATCGTCACCTTGGAGGATCCGGTCGAATACGCCATTGAAGGAGTGAATCAGAGCCAGGTGAAGCCCGAAATTGGATATACTTTCGCGAACGGACTCCGCTCGATATTGAGGCAGGATCCGGATGTGATCATGGTTGGCGAAATACGCGATAAGGAAACAGCCGAGCTGGGAGTTCATGCGGCCTTGACAGGCCATGTTGTTCTGACCACTCTGCATACCAATGATTCGATCGGGGCGATTCCAAGGCTTGTTGATATGGGAGTTGAGCCGTTTCTCGTGGCTTCCTCAGTTCGGGTTGTGGTCGCCCAGAGGCTTGTGAGAAGAATTTGCAAGCACTGCAAAGAAGAGGACAAAATGCCCGAGTCCGCGAAAAAAGACATCGAAAAAGCCCTTTCGCTGATATCCGATGAACACAAAAAACAGCTCGAGCTGCCAAGCGAGATAAAAATGTATAAGGGAAAAGGATGTCCTCAATGCGGCGGATCAGGAATGAAAGGAAGAGTTGCACTTTTTGAGGTGTTCTATATGGATGAGCGGGTAGCAAATCTTCTCAGCGAAAAAATTGATGAGGACGATCTTAGAAAAGCAGCCGCCGAGCAGGGAATGGTTTTGATGAAGCAGGACGGAGTGGTAAAAGTCATCAAGGGGATTACTACTCTCAGTGAAGTCGAAAGAGTCACAGAAGAAGGTTATTTGGAAATAGAATAATTTTATGCCCGGTAAGACAATTTTGACTGGCCTTTGGCTGAAAAAATTGCTACACAGGCAAATAAAATTTATTTAGATCATTTTAGATTATTGCTGATTTTTGTCACTAGGTTTTTCTAGGGTCAAAATTGCACTACCGGGATGAGCAAGAAAAAAGTATTAATCGTGGAGGACGACAACTTTGTGGCAGAGGTTTATTCGACCAAGCTTCTGGAAATGGGGCATGAAGTTCGAATTGCTCAAAACGGGGAAGACGGCCTCAAGATGGTCGCCGAAGAGAGGCCGGATCTCATCCTTCTCGACATCATTATGCCGGTAATGGGCGGAATTGAAATGCTTGAGGAAATAAAAAAGAAAAATGAATGGAAGCAAATTCCGGTTATTCTTCTCACAAATGTGGGAGAAAAAGAAAGTGTCCAGAAAGTGAGAAGCCTGGGAGTCCAGGACTACCTGATCAAGTCTCATTTCACACCAGCGGAGGTGATTGAAAAAATCGAAGCTATTCTTGGAACCCGGTAGCACAACTTCGAATCAGCAATGATTCAAAAATACAATTACAGCTGCATTCAAATAATAACTTTCAATTCGGCAGTTTTATAACTAATTCCTTTTTATTGATCTTGCTCGAAGTTGTTCTACTGGGGAAAATAAAACAATAAGAAGATGGAAAATAGAACGCAAGTCGAGGCAAAATTCACAAGTTATCTGGAAATGGTGGCCGGGCAAAACGCTTCGGACCTTCATTTGTGTGTTGGTCGTCCTCCGATTCTCCGGATTGACGGGAAGCTGTATCCGATTGCCGGAGAGGGGAAAATCTCCGAACAGGCCATGATTGAGCTCTCAAGAGTGATTCTCAACGAAGAGCAGCAGAAAAAATTTCAAGCAGCCAAACAAATCGATTTTTCAATCGATCTTCACGGAAAAGCCCGCTTTCGAGCCAATTTATATTATCAGAAAGGCCTCATCAGCGCCGCTTTTCGGATGATTCCCTCGAAAATCAGAACTCTCGAAGAGCTCGGCATGCCTTCAGCTCTATACGAGCTTACCAAGCAGTCGCAGGGTTTTGTTTTGGCGACTGGTCCGTGCGGCCATGGAAAATCAACAACTCTGGCGGCGATGATCGACCACATCAATCACACCCGCCAGGACCATATCATAACCATTGAAGACCCGCTGGAATATCTTTTTGAACCGGATATGTGCATCATCGACCAGAGAGAAATTTTTCAAGATGCGACCGATTTCGGAACGGCTCTCAGGGCGGTTTTTCGGGAAGATGCGGATGTGGTAATGGTCGGTGAAATGCGGGATCTTGAAACAATTTCAACGGCGATCACCGCAGCTGAAACGGGACATCTCATTTTCGCAACTCTTCACACAAATGATGCGGCTCAGACGGTTGACCGGATGGTGGATGTTTTTCCGGCTCATCAGCAAAATCAAATAAGAATGCAGCTGGCCCAAAATCTTCTGGGGATTATTTCCCAAAGACTGCTAAACAGAGTGGACGGAGGGAGGGTTCCGGCGGTTGAAATACTGTACAACAACAACGCCATTGCCAATTTGATCAGGGAAGGGAAGACTCACCAGATAAATCTCGTCATCGAAACTTCCCGCGAGCAGGGAATGAATTCCCTCAACAGTTCTCTGGCAGGGTTGGTAAAAAGAGGAATAGTTTCTTTCGAAGAGGCAGAAACATATTCAACCAACCGGGAAGAGCTAAAGATACTATTGAGATAAAAAAATATATGAAATACAAATACAAGGCGCGAAATCAAGCAGGAGAAATCCAGGAAGGTTTTGTTGAAGCCACAACCATAGCCAACGCGACTTTGGTTCTCCAGCAGCACAATCTGGTTGTTGTTTCCGTGAAACCTGTGCAGGAATCCGGACTTTTGTCCGGGCTTTCGCATGCGTGGGAGGGAATTTCGGCCAAGGAGTTTGTCATTTTCACGAGGCAGCTAGCCGTGATGATTGAGGCCAAAGTTCCGCTTACAGTCGCCTTCAAGAGCATAGCCAGCCAGACAGCCAACCCTTATTTCGCCAGCGTTCTTTCCCGGATAATTTCGGATATCGACGAAGGGAAAACTCTTTCCGAGTGTTTCCAAAAGCACCCCAATGTTTTTTCGGAACTTTTTGTGAATATGGTCCAATCCGGCGAGATTTCCGGAAATCTCCAAAAAACCCTCGAGGATTTGGCTGACAATATCGAGAAAAACCACACTCTGACTCAAAAAGTCAAAGGCGTGCTCTATTATCCGGCTTTTATTCTTTCCGCTTTTTTCATCGTGGCCTTCATCATGATCACTTTCGTCATTCCGAAACTGATGACGATGCTCAAAGAAACCAATGCCCAGCTGCCTATCACGACCAAGATTCTCATCTGGAGCGGTGATTTCATGCAAAAATGGTGGTGGGCAGTGCTTTTGGCGGTCATTGCCGCGATTGCCGGAGTCATATATTATGTCCGTACAGAAGAAGGAAAGAAAGAATTTGACGTTGCCATTCTCAAAGTTCCGCTGGTGAGCCGGGTTCTGCGCTACGTGTATCTCGCGCGCTTTTCCGAAAACTTGAGCACGCTGGTCCGGTCGGGGCTTCCCATCGTCACGTCCCTTCAAATTTCCGGAAAAGTGATCGGCAACTCGCTTTTCGAGATGGATATTCTTGAGACGGCGGAGAAAGTGAAAACGGGTGGCTCCATCAGCGGAGAGCTTGCCGGAAAGCCGAATTTTCCCCCGATGATGGTCCAGATGATCAAAGTCGGAGAAGACACAGGAAAACTGGATTCGACCCTTGAGACGATGTCCAAATTCTATACCCGGGAAGCCGACCAGATGGTTTCCAATTTGAGCTCGATTCTTGAGCCGGTGCTGATTGTCATTTTGGGTGTCGGTGTCGGCATCCTGGTTTTCTCAATCATTGTTCCGATATATAATATAGCGCAGGGGATAAAATAGATTTTTGAATTCGAATTCTGAATTTTGAATAAAAATTTAAATAAATAAATTAATCTAGGAAGGCGGTGAAAAAATGATAAACAAAAAATATTCAAAAGGCTTCACTCTCATCGAGCTTCTGGTTGTGATTGCAATTATAGGAATTTTAGCAGCGGTGGTTTTGGTGAGTATAGCAGGCGGTAGGGATAGAGCTCGTCTTTCCGCAGCCAAGCAATCGGTCATGAGTATTATGCCATTCCTTATAGACTGTAGCATGAGAGGAGTAGCCATTACTACGCATGGTGCAACCGGAGGAGGTGTATCTTGTACCGGAGCACCTAACTGGCCAGCGCTTGCTGGTTGTGCTGTCACCACGGGTTCAACTGCAGAATGTTGCTATACGGGTGACTTGACTGATGGTGATGTCGATGTTGATTGTAGGGCAGCAGATTTTAGATGTGATGTAACTGGTACTAGCGCCGGGGCATGTTTAGATATTTAGAAAGAGATTCATGAAAAAGTTCTCCTAAGATTTTTTCTTGGCAGAACTGAAGTTACAAGTTAGCTGATTTAATTTTCCCAATTAGCCCGTCTTTTCAATCAAAGGGCGGGTAAAGATGGGCGAATGTTTTCTGTGAAGGATAAGATTTTCAACTTTTAATACAAAAAAATGAAAAAAAATAAAAGCGGGTTCACTCTCATCGAGCTTCTGGTTGTGATTGCAATTATAGGAATTTTAGCAGCGGTGGTTTTGGTGAGTATAGCAGGTGGGAGGGATAGAGCTCGACTTTCGGCGGCGAAACAGGCTTTGGTGAGTGCGATGCCTTTTGCTATTGATTGCAGTATTAGGGGTATAACCGTGAATCATCCTACAACTACTAGCGGAGGAGTCGGAGGAAATCCAATTTGCGTTGGAGGACCTAATTGGCCAACCCTTTCCGGGACTACATCTGATCTAGGGTCTACTGCTCGTTGCGGCTACGTAGGTGACCTAAGTGATGGTATGATAAATGTTGATTGTGTCGCGAATGATTTCCATTGTGACATAACAACTCAGAGTGCAGGAGCCTGTATAGATAATTAGCGGATGGACAGATTATGTGCAAGAAATCTGTTTTGGTGTCCGATCAGAGTTTGAATTCTTTCAAACATATTTTCTCAACGACCTTGTCTTTTTTTCAGATGTTCTTCTTTTTCAATTTTTTGAAAAATGCTTCAACTGGAAATGAAAGGTGGCGACGTGAATAAAAGGGCGAGGGGAGGTGGGAAAATAAATAAATAAGAACAAAAAAATGATATTTCTCCCGAAAAACAAAAAAGGTTTCACTCTCATCGAACTCCTCGTCGCGATGGCCATAATCGCCATCTTGGCTGCTGTTGTTTTAATTTCGATGCAAGGCTATGGTAAAGACGCCCGGGCGTCGAAAGCCTTAGCGGAAATGTCGAGCGTCATTCCATCACTATATAGTTGCTGGGGGAATGGAGGAACGGTTAACGCTCCCGGTACTTATGGTGGGATTAACATTTGCAAACTGGATGGAGTGGACAATCCAGCCTATGGATCCTGGCCGGTTGGTTTTTCAGGCGATTTGAAAGAATGGTGGCTTGGCAGTTGGGATGCTCCCAATCCATTGGCGAATAAGAATTGGACGGCTGTCTTCGTAAGTGCTAATGACGGGAAAAACGTTTGTTGCAACTCTGCAATGAATGGGTGTAAGATTCTTGCTTGGGATGGGTCAACATGGCCAGCAGGATATTGCGATCCGACTCATCCAGATAACTAGTTTTTTTCTTTTTCTAAAAATGAACAATAAAAAAATAATGAAAAAAAATAAAAAAGGATTCACTCTCATCGAGCTTCTGGTTGCTATGGCGATAATCGGCATTTTGGCGGGAGTGGTTTTGGTTTCACTGTCGAGCTATAGTAATAAGGCCAGAGCTAATGCCGCGTTGCAGACTGCCAAGAGCATCATGCCAGAAGCGACTCGATGCAATCTTAATAATCTTCCGCTCACCAATATTCCATCAGATACGGCTAATTCAGGTGGGCCAATTTGCGCAGGATCATCTTTTTCATGGCCTTCGTTGGATACTGCAAGTACGACCGGATGGAAATGGGGATGGACAAGCGATTCCGATTTGTATTATCTACAAATCAGCGGTTCCGGCCCCTTTATTCTTTGTAGAGTCAACAAAGATAACTGGAACTGGCAAGGCAGTGGCTGGGTTCCTGATTTATATCCTGGAGTATGTTTGTATAAAAACTAATTAATTTCCATAATAACACTCAATATTAGAAAATTTGAATCAAATGTGAATATATGAAATTTATTCATATATAATTAAGATTAACCTAGAAAGGCGGTGAAAAAATGAAAACAAACAAAAAAGGTTTTACTCTCGTTGAGCTTCTCGTCGTGATCGCCATTATCGGAATTTTGGCGGCGATCGTGCTGGTGAGCCTCCAGAGCGCGAAAAACAAGGCAAAATTGGCATCTTTCCGCTCGAGCGCGGTGAGCGTCAATCCGGCAGCGATGAGCTGCGCGGATGAAAATATCCTCGCGGTGGCTTCAGTTGCTCCGGGAGACAATATTTGCGCTGACATAACAGTTGAAGACAGCGTTTATCCGGTTCTTGCCAACGGTGTCTGTGACGGAAACACCTACGTAGTTGCGGCGACAGACGCGACTTCGGCCGACGGCCAGTATTCGGTTGTCATGACCTGCACCATTGCCGGAACTGCCAGAGTGGTCACATGCACGGAAAGCGGCTGCACGCCATAATTTGTATTGAAAATTTTTCCATTTAGCCTCGCTTTTTCCGCCCACGCACCGAATAAATTGGTGCGGGGTAAAAAATGGCGGGGCGATAATGGAATAATTTCGAATTGGTCTTTGGTAACAGGGTTATGGGCAGTGGGTTTAGTCTTTGGCTATGGGTCTTTAGTTTTTTTCCAATGACCAAAAACCAATGACTTGTCCCACAGCCGATGACCAATGTAACCAATAACTAGTTAACACAAATTTTTATGATAGCTATTTTCTTCATCGTCGGTCTCATTGTCGGTTCTTTCCTCGGAGCCGTGAACTACCGTCTCAAGACTGCCGAAGACATTGTTTTCAAACGGTCCCACTGCCCGCACTGCAAAAAGAAAATCCGCTGGTACGACAATGTGCCGCTTTTGAGCTTCGTCGTCCTTTGGGGAAAATGCCGCGCTTGCGAAAAAAACATTTCCTGGAAATATCCGGCGGTCGAGCTTTTGACCGGGCTTCTTTACGCGGCGGTGGCCTGGAAGTTTCTGGGCGGCTGGGGAGTGTCTCCCGAAAAAATGCTTACCGGTCCGGACGTGGCGGAAATGTCTTTCTGGCTTTTCACGGTATCTTACCTTGTCCTCATCTTTTTCCACGACCTTTCGTTTATGCTCATCCCAGACGCGGCTGTATATCCGGCCATCATCATCACCCTTCTTTTTCAGTATTGGAAATATCTCCAGGGACCGCTTGGAATCGCCACGCTCAAGAATCCTTTTGTGGGCGCGTTTTTTGCGGCGCTCGTTGCGTCCTGTTTTTTCTTTCTTCTCATCTGGATGTCGCGGGGAAAATGGATCGGGGGAGGGGACGTGAAACTTGGATTTCTGGCAGGAACCATTGTCGGCTGGCCAAAAATACTCTTTGTCCTCTTTTTTGCCTATATGATCGGGGCGGTGGCAAGCCTCATTTTGATCGGCCTCAAGAAAAAAACCTGGAAAAGCCAGATTCCCTTCGGGCCGTTTCTCGTCACTGGAATTTTGATAGTGATGTTTTTTTCTGAACAGCTCCAGTTTTGGGCTAACAGGTTTTTGAATATAGGATATTAATCAATTTCGAATTCCTAATTTCGAATGAATTTTAATGACTGAATTTCGAAATTTTAGAATTCAAATAATATATTTTGATTCAAAATTCAAAATTCAAAATTCAAAATTCAAAAAAGGGCTTTACTCTTATCGAGCTCATGGTTGTCATTGCTATTGTCGGGATTTTAGCGACGATTGCTCTTGTCAACACCGGAAAAAACGATGATCGGGATGTGCGCCTCGAAGCAGAACGCCTGACAACGTTCCTTCGGGATGTGCAAAACCGGTCTTTCGCTTCAGAAAAAATCAACGGTGTGACTGGAAAAGTTTGCGGATATGGAGCCTATTATCAAAGCGGAACGCCAAACAGCTTTCAGACTTTCTATGTGGTTACCAAAGATATATCAGATCCTCCGACTGACGCGCTTGATGTCGAATGTGAAAGCGGAAATGTTTGGAAAAAGAATGCTTCTGGTCCCGGATCAACCGCGATTACCTATGGAAATCCATTTTATTTCAAAAAAGACACCGTAGCTGGCGGCCCCTTGATCGAAATTTTCTTTCTCTCTCCGAACGGAAAAGTTTTTTACAACGGAAGTTTGGTTGCCGACAATGCAGTCATAAGCTTGAGGAAGGGGACTGCCAATGTGACGGTAACCGTCAATAGTACAGGAAACATTAGCTATAAATAACAGATCTGTGAAGAAAAAAACAATCGGCAAAAATTTTTCGGAAATTGCGGGCTTCACCCTGATTGAGCTGCTCATCACAATTTTTCTCATTTCGGTGGGATTGATTGGCGTCATCTCTTTTTTCAATACAAATCTCCAGAGCCAGTTCGAAGCCAAAAACGAAGTCATTGCCGCGGGCCTTGCCCAGGAAGCGACAGAACTGGTGCGAAACATTGTGGATTATAATTTTTTGAATGATAATACCAAGTGGTACACTGAAATAGCCGTTGATCAAAATGGGACAAGTAATTGCGATTGGCTTGATGTTGAATCATTGACGAATCATAAATGTTGGAATAGCAGCGATAACTATAAGTTTATAGGCGTCTGCATCGATATTTTAAATGGCCAATACTATCAATGCCAGAACGTAGGCAATGAAAATAGAAAATATACGGATTTTCTTCGGAAGGTTGTGGCCAAGGGAGAGAATGTTAATGATAAATTTGAATTGCCAAATGGAATCGATCTTGATGCGGGAGACTGTCTAAAAGTCGAAGCAACGGTTGGGTGGCCAAAATCAAATGCTGCTTGCGCCAACGATATTGCAATGTGTCCCCAAAAGACCACTTCCACCGACATAATCTGCAAGCCGCGGCTGTAAAATTATATTTCACTGATGAAAATACCAAATACCAAATACCAAATACCAAATACCAGAAAAGGCTTCACGCTCGTCGAATTGCTGGTTGCTATCCTTATATTCTCCATCATTGTGATCGCAATCGTAGCCGTTTTTGTTTCCACAGTGACGTCCTCCGGAAAAGCGAAAGCCATCAAAACCGTCAAGGAAAACGCCGAATTCGCGATGTCTTCCATCGCCAAGGATGTCAGGATGGGGAAGATAGGCAGCTATGCTATTGGAGGAGGAACAGAATTCTGGCCCGATGGATCCGTCAATGAGAAATATTTTGCTGTTATACGGAATATAAACATGGAGGTGGCTTGTTACTTTGTAGGGAGCGATTATCTAGGCGTTGCGACAGGAACACGCGATGCTTCTTCGGGTATTCTTGATTGTCCTAGCGCCGATATAACGAAATATGACAGAATAATTGATCTTTCGGGAACGAATATGAAGTTTGATGATTTTTCTTCTGGTTTTTATGCGTGCCCGACCGCAATAAGCGATATTGATGTTGGTTTGCATCCCTGTTTTTTTGAAATAGGAAAAAAACGACGCGGCTGGGTGGAAATAAACCTCAACATTGTCCCCACCGGTGGAATTGGAATGGATTCAGACACGATCAATATCCAGACTACTGTCTCTTCGAGGGATTATGGCTGGGAAGACGTGGAATGATTTAGTATCTAGTATCTTGTATATAGTATTTTGCGTGAACCCTTCGGATGGGTTTTTTGCTTTATTTTTCCCTGATAATTTGCTAAAATAGTCTTGTGAAAAGGAAATTCGAAGCCAAACAAAGAATCGAAAAACTGCGCCGGGAAATCGACAAATTTCGCTATGAATACCATGTTTTGGACAAGCCCGAAATATCGGACGAGGTTTATGATTCGCTGATGCGCGAACTCCGCGGCCTCGAAGAAAAATATCCGGAACTCAAAAGCCCTGACTCTCCCAGCCAGCGCATTGGCGGAAAACCTCTCGCCAAATTCGAGAAAGTCCGGCACGCGCATCGTCAGTGGTCGCTTGACGACGCTTTCTCGTTTGCGGAATTAAAAGCATGGGAAGAAAAGATTTCAAGAATTTTATACAAAAGCTCGGCTTTTCTCCCCCCGACGTTACATCGGGGTTCCTCAAAGCCAAGCTTTAAATTAGAATACTGCGCGGAGATAAAAATTGACGGTCTCAAGGTTATTTTGACATACAAAAAAGGGATTCTTGCTCAAGCGGCGACAAGGGGAGACGGAATTATCGGAGAAAACGTAACCGAGCAAATAAAAACTATCCAAAGCATCCCATTGAGGCTGAACAAAAAAATGGATGCTACCGTTGTCGGGGAGGTGTGGATGAAGAAAAGTGATCTGGAAAAAATCAATAAAGAGCGCGAATATGAAAATTTGCCGCCTTTTGCCAATTCCCGAAACGTGGCGGCCGGATCAATCCGCCAGCTCAACCCAAAAATTACAGCCAAGAGAAAATTGAGCTCTTACATATACGATATTGACGGTATTGAGGAAGGCTTTCCCGAAACTCAAATGGAAGAATTGGATCTTCTCAAAAAACTGGGCTTTAAAGTGAACGAACACCACAAATTGTGCAAAAATTTGGAGGAGGTCGAAAAATTTTTCCGGTCCTGGGAAGGAAGGCGCAACAAGCAGGAATATGGAATTGACGGCGTGGTGGTGAAAGTCAACCGGAAAAAATTGCAGGACACATTGGGCTATACCGGAAAATCTCCCCGCTGGGCGGTGGCCTACAAGTTCATTCCGGAAAAAGTGACAACGGTCGTTGAGGACATCAAAGTCCAAGTCGGCCGGACAGGAGCTCTCACTCCGGTGGCGCATCTCCAGCCTGTCCAGGTGGCCGGCTCAACAGTGTCGCGGGCGACACTCCACAATGAAGATGAAATAAAAAGGTTCGATATCCGGGTCGGGGACACCATTGTCATTCACAAGGCCGGAGATGTCATTCCGGAAGTGATTGAAGTTCTCAAAAACTTGCGGACCGGAAAAGAGCGAAAATTCCATATGCCGACGAGATGCCCGATCTGTGGAGGAGGAGTGCGTCGCGAGACTATCAAAACCGGAAAAAAGGGTGAAGAGAGCGCGGCCCATTATTGCCAAAACAAAAAGTGCTTTGCAGTTGAAAAAGAAAATATAATTCATTTTGTCTCTCGAAAGGGTTTTGATATTGAGGGCTTGGGAGAAAAAATTGTCGAGCAGCTGATGAGTGAGGGGCTGATCTCGAATTTTGCTGATATTTTTGAGCTTGAAGTCGGGGATCTTGAGCCGCTCGAGCGTTTTGCCGAGAAATCGGCAGATAATCTCGTGAAATCAATCGAAAAAGCCAAAAAAATAGAATTTCCAAAATTTTTGTTCGCCCTCGGGATCCGGCACGTGGGGGAGGAAACTGCCGTTCTTATTTCGCATAACATGGAACACTTAGCACATAACATGGAACACATAACACATAACAAGATAAAAAACCTGGAGGATATCATAAAGAATTTCCCGAAGATAAGTATTGATGATTGGTTGAAAATAAAGGGCATAGGCGAAAAATCGGCAAAAAGTTTGGCCGAATGGTTCAACAACAAGGAAAATATAGAGCTCTTAAAAAAAATGCTAAAACATGGTGTAAAAATTATCTTTCCAGTGTTACGTGTTACGAGTTATGAGTTGCGTGACAAATCCTTCGTCCTCACCGGCGAACTGGAGACAATGGCCCGCGACGAGGCCAAGGAAAAAATCCGGGAACTGGGCGGGGATATTTCCTCGTCCGTCAGCAAAAATACGGACTATGTCGTGGTTGGCAAAAACCCGGGATCAAAGTATGATAAAGCGAGGGAGCTGGGAGTGAAAATATTGAGTGAAAAAGAATTTTTTGATATGCTGAAAAAAATGAGTATTTTTCCAGATAAATTTTGAGTTTTCAATTTCGAATTTTGAATGAATGTCCAAATTTTCGAATGTTTGAAACATTCTATCATTCAAAATTGTCTCAAAATTCAGAATTCAAAATTCTTAATTATGCTTAGCAAAGAAGAAGTAAAAAAAGTCGCTGATCTCGCCCGTATTGAAATAACCGATCAAGAAGCCGAAAAATATTCGAAAGAACTTTCGGATATTTTGGGTTTTGTCGAGAAATTGAACGAGGCCGACACGGATAAAATTGGGCCAATCGCGCCCGCCCGTCTTGCTACGCAAAGCGTTGCGGGCAGGCATATCACGGGAGCAAAGAACGCAACGCGCGAGGACAAAATTATCGAAGCGAGCAATGAAACGAAAGAGGGGATTATCAAAAATTTCCCGGAAAAGAAGGATAGATTTGATAAGGTAAAAGCGGTTTTCTAAGCCTGGCAACAAAATACGAATCGAGTACCAATATACGAATTTGTATATTCGTATGTGATTAGTATTTCGTAGCCAAGATGATATGATTAAGGAACTTCACGAAAAATTGGTCAACCAGGAAATAACTTCCGAACAGCTGACCTCGGATTATTTTGGCGCGATTGAAAAAAAAGATCCGAAAATAGAGGCTTATCTGAACCTCAACAAAGAGTTTGCGCTTGGTAAAGCCCGCGCGGTGGACAAGAAAATAAAAAACGGGGAAGAAATCAGTCTTTTGGCGGGCATACCTTGCGCTGTGAAAGACAATATGTGTCTTGAGGGTCTCCCGGTGACAGCCGGTTCGAAAGTTCTGGAAAATTATACTGCTCCCTACGATGCAACAGTTATAAAAAAACTGAAAAAAGAAGACGCAGTATTTCTTGGTAAAACCAACCTCGACGAATTTGCGATGGGCTCTTCAACTGAAAACAGCGCTTACCAGACGACCAAAAATCCCCGCGACCCATCGCGGGTTCCCGGCGGCTCGTCCGGAGGCTCAGCGGCGGCCGTCGCAGCGGATATGTGTGCCTACGCGCTGGGATCGGATACGGGAGGATCAATTCGCCAGCCAGCTTCTTTTTGCGGAGTGGTGGGCCTCAAGCCGACCTATGGCCTGGTCTCCCGCTACGGTCTCATTGCCATGGCTTCGAGCCTTGACCAGATCGGACCGATCACAAAAACCGTGGAAGACGCGGCCATTGTGCTTACAAAAATCGCAGGACCAGACCGGAATGACGCAACGGCCGTGAAGAGCGCCGACACAATTTATGAAAATTGCCTGACGGGCGAGATAAAAAACTTGAGAATCGGAGTGCCGAAAGAATATTTTGCAGAAGGAGGCCTTGATTCGGAAGTGAAAAATATCATTGAGGAGTCAATAAAGAAATGCGAAAAAATGGGTGCGGAAATTGTGGACGTAAGCCTCCCGAATTCAGACTTTGCTCTCGCGACCTACTATATCATTATGCCTTCGGAAGTGAGCTCTAACCTGGCGCGTTTCGACGGTATCCGGTTCGGGCAATCAATTGGAGAAGAGAAGAGCGAAGAAAATCTTGTCCTCAAGGACATTTATTTCAAATCCCGCGCCAAATATCTCGGGAAAGAAGCGAAGCGCCGGATTATGCTCGGAACCTACGCGCTTTCGGCCGGATATTATGACCAATATTATAAAAAAGCCCAGAAAGTCCGCTCTCTCATCAGAAAAGAATTTGAGGAAACTTTCAGGCGGGTGGATTTGATTCTTGGCCCGACGGCGCCAACGCTGGCTTTCAAAATCGGCGAAAAGACGGAAAATCCTCTCGAGATGTATCTTTCCGACATATATACGGTGACGGCCAATATCGCCGGCATCCCGGCTATTTCCATTCCCGCGGGAAGTGCTAGAATAGAAGGGAAAGACTTGCCGGTCGGGCTGCAACTCATGGGAAAGTGGTTTGATGAGGAAACTCTTCTCAATTGCGCTTACGCAATCGGGAAGAAACTCTAATATCTAAATCCGAAATCCTAAACAATATCAAAATATAAATGACTAAAATTCAAAACTTTTTGAGATTTGGATTTTAAGAATTTGAATTTGTTTAGGGCTTAGCGCTTAGAATTTAGAATTTATAAACTCATGGATATTGATATTTTTGGCGCTATTTCTTCAGTCTATAGCGGATTTCTCCAGTCAGCTTTCTTTTATTACCTCAAGATTTTTTCCGCTGTCGTGTCCATTTTGCTTTTTATTGATGTTGTTCTTTTGCTTTCAAAAAGGGTGGGGACAGACATGAGAATCGCTCTTTACGGAATGCCGGCCAGCCGATTCAAGAAAGCAAAATATATTCCGCGGTGGGAAGCGATCAAAGGGCGCCTTGCGGCGGGAAGTGTCGCTGGCGGAAAAATCGCCATAATCGAGGCTGACAAAATGCTTGACGAAGCTTTGGGAAAGCTGGGGTTCACTGGAAAAAGCGCGAGCGAAAAAATTTCCTCTATAAAAGCCGGCCAGCTGGTCGGAGTAGAAGAGCTTCGGGACACCCGGGTTTTATACCACAAAATCATGGAAGATCCCGGTCACGAAGCCAGTCTCGAAGAAATAAAGTCAGCTCTTTCGATGTATGAAAGATTTTTTCGGGGAATCGAACTGATAGATTAAAATGCAAATATCAAATTGCAAAATGACAATGTAAAGTTTGAAATGTCCGCAGAACAAAAATAATAAAAATTTTACATTTTGAATTGTCATTTTGATTTTTGATGTTTAAACTTTAAATTAAAAATATGATTAAGATTGCCATCAACGGTTTTGGTCGCATCGGCCGGCCGGCGCTCAAGATAGCGCTCGAAAAAGGTGATATTGAAGTTGTTGCCGTAAATGACTTGGCTGACGACAAAACCCTGGCTCATCTTCTCAAATACGACAGCTCTTATGGAATTTATGGGAAAAACGTCGAGGCGGGAAACGGGGAAATTATTGTCGACGGAAAAAAAATAAAAAGCCTCACCGAGCCTGATCCGACAAAACTGCCGTGGAAAGATTTGGGAATCGATGTTGTTCTTGAATGCAGCGGGGTTTTCACGAAAAAAGAAGAGGCCGAAAAACATCTCGCGGCTGGTGCGAAAAAAGTGATTCTTTCCGCCCCGCCAAGCAGGGAGGGGGTGCCTGTTTATCTTCTGGGGATCAATGAAAAGGACTATAATCCATCGGAAAATGTGATTTCAAACGGTTCCTGCACGACCAATTGTCTTGCCCCGATGATAAAAGTTCTCGACGATAGATTCGGAGTAGAGAAAGGATTTATGACAACGATTCATTCATACACGAATGACCAGCGGATTTTGGATTTGCCACACAAAGATTTGCGCCGGGCGCGGGCGGCGGCGGTCAATATCATTCCGACAACGACCGGTGCGGCGAAAACCGTGGGAAAGGCCATGAAAAATCTTGAAGGGAATCTGAACGGAATTGCCATGCGGGTTCCGACCCCGGTGGTTTCGGCGACGGATTTCGTCTGCATTTTGAAAAAAGAAGCGACAGCCGACGAGATCAACGCGGCTTATCGCGAAGCGGCGGCAGGCGCTCTCAAAAATATTTTGGAGGTTTCTGAAGTAGAATTGGTTTCTATGGACTTCAAAGGAAATCCGGCGAGCGCGATTGTGGATCTCCAACTTACGATGGCGCAGGGGAATCTTGCGAAAGTCGTCGGCTGGTATGACAACGAATGGGCATACGCAAACCGGCTCATAGAAATGGCGGAATATATTTCACGGAACATATAATATGATAGGAATTTTCGATAGCGGCGTGGGGGGATTGACGGTAGTCAAGGAAATCAAGAAACAATTACCGGATATTCCGATTGTATATTTTGGCGATACGGCGCGGCTGCCATACGGGAACAAAAGCCAGGAGACGATTCAAAAATATTCGGCTGAAATTGTCGATTTTCTGAAAAAAAGGGGTTGCCAGACAATAGTTATTGCCTGCAACAGCGCGTCGGCACTGGCCGCCGATTATGTGAGAGGAAAATATCCAGATATCAAAATTTATGACGTTGTTTCAACGGGTGCCGAAGCAGTGGTCGAAACGACAAAAAGCAAGAAAGTCGGAGTAATCGGAACAACCGCGACGATAAACAGCAGTGTCTATAAAAAAAAGATTTCCGAGATTGATCCCGAAATGGAAGTTTTCGCGAAAGCTTGCCCTTTGTTTGTCCATCTTGTTGAAGAGAATTGGATCAGGCGTCCCGAAACAAAAAAAATTGCTCGAGCTTATCTTCGAGAGTTAAAACTAAAAAAAATTGATACTTTGCTTTTGGGATGCACCCATTATCCGCTGCTCGAAAAAATTATTTCCGGAGTCATGGGAAGGCGGACAAAAGTGATTGCTTCGGGGGAAAGGTTGGCAGAAGATCTCAAGAAGAACATGTCAGATAATGAAAAAGGCAAAGACAAGTATTTTGTGAGTGATTTGACGCCGCATTTTGAAAAATTAGCGCAAAATATCTTGGGAAAAAAGGTGAAAATTGAAAAAATCGTTCTCTGAGTTGAAAACTAAAATCTAAAAGCGAAAAATAACAACTAAAAACTAAAAGCTTTAAGATTTTAGATATATTTTTTAGATTTTCAATTTAAGTTTTTAGTTTTATATATGTACGACATAGTCATTAGAAACGGCACGGTCGTTGACGGAACGGGAAAAAAAGGCTTTGAAGCGGATGTTGCCGTTTCCCAAAACAAAATCGCTAAAATTGGAAAAGTCACTTGGTCGAAAGGGAGAACAGAGATTGACGCCAAAGGAAAGGTCGTCTCTCCCGGATTCATTGACATCCATAACCACTCCGACGGGTATTGGCAGATTTTTCTCGAGCCCCAGCTCCCGAGCCTCCTTTTTCAGGGAATTACAACTATCATCGGAGGAAATTGCGGGGCGTCCATCGCGCCGCTGGCAGACATCAAGATCATTGAATCAATCCAGAAGTGGACGGATCTCAAGAAAGTGAACGTTGACTGGTTGTCATTGAAAGAATTTTCCGAAAGGATGAAGATGATGGATTTGAGCCTAAATTTCGGGACGTTGGTCGGCCATGGGACGCTCCGGCGGGGAATCATTCATGATGAAATGCGCCGGCTGGACCGCAGGGAATTCGATGAATTGCAGCGGACGCTTGAAAAATCATTAGTCGATGGAGCTCTCGGTTTTTCAGCCGGTCTTGCCTATAGCCATGAAAAACAGTCCACCTGGGACGAACTGGTGGAGTTTGCGGGAATTGTAAAGTCAAGAAACAAAGTTTTCTCGGTCCATCTGCGGGACGAGGCTGGCGGAATCATTGGCGCCCTTGATGAGGCGATTGACCTTGCCAAACAAACAGATGTCAGCCTTGAAATTTCCCATTTAAAGATCATGGGGGAGAGAAACTGGCCGCTCATGGACAAAGCTCTGGACATGATCAGATGCGCTGCCGGTTCTGGAGTGGACGTGAATTTTGATGTTTATCCCTATACCCAGACCGGATCGGTGCTCTATTTTTTCCTTCCAGACTGGGCGGCTGAAGGCGGAAAAAAGATGCTCATCCAGCGTCTCAAGGAAAAACATTCGCGCAGAAAAATAATCGAAGAAATGAAAGAAACGGCCCAATGCCACTATGAAGATGCAGTGATTGCAGCCTGCTCTTTCAGTCAGTCCCTCGCAAAAAGAAAAATTTCGGAAATTGCCGCAGAGCGGGGTCTCACCGTTGAGGAAACAATTGTTGATCTTCTTGTGGCAAGCGAAGGAAGGGTGATCACGCTTATGGAATGTTTGAGCGAAGATAATCTGAAGAAACTTATTAAGCATCCGCTTTCGATCATCGCAACGGACGGAGCAGGGTATAGCGTTTCCCATAAAGACTCCGGCGAGCTGGTTCATCCAAGGTGCTTTGGAACCTTTCCGCGTATCTTTGGGAAATATGTCCGGGAAGAAAAAATTTTGGGGCTGGAAGATGCAGTAAGAAAAATCACCAGCCTTCCGGCCAAAAAATTCGGGCTCGAGGGGCGGGGCATTCTGGAAAAAGGAAAAATTGCAGATATCACAATTTTTGATCCGAAGATTATTTCCGACAAGGCTACGGCGGAAAATCCCTATCAGTATTCTGAAGGGATTGAGCAGGTGATTGTGAACGGAAAATTCGCGATGCGGGACAGAAAATTGACGGGGGATATGGGAGGGGAATTCATTTCAGTATAGAGTATCTAGTATCTAGTATCTAGTATCTTGTATTGGGTATTGAGTATTTTAAAAATATATACACTATACTCAATACACTATACGCAATACGAAATTGAAAAAATCTGACTTTAAAGGCAAAAAAATTACCGTAATGGGGATAGGATTGCACGGCGGCGGAGGCGCGGCCGTTCGTTTTTTTGCCGCGGCGGGGGCTGTCGTGATTGCAACGGACATGAAAACGGAAAAAGAACTCGCACCCTCAATCGAAAAATTGAAAGATTTGAAAAATATTACATATGTTTTGGGCCAGCACCGGATGGAGGATTTCGAAAATGTGGATTTGGTCGTCAAGGGTCCGGCAGTGCCGTGGAATTCAAAACACATCCAGGCGGCGCTCAAAAAAAAGATTCCGGTCGAAATGGACTCGAGTATTTTTTTCAAGCTCTGCAAATTGCCGATTATTGGAGTGACAGGAACAAAGGGGAAAACAACCACCGCTACTTTGGTTTCAGAAATCCTGAAAACAGCCGGAAAAAAAGTTTTTGAAGTTGGCATCGGGCAAAAACCGGTTTTGAATGTGCTGGAAGAAATCGGTGAAGAAAGAAACGGGTCGGTCGTTTTTGAGCTTTCCAGCTGGCGTTTGTCGGCACTGGGGCGGGAAGGCCTAAGCCCGCACATCGCGGTGTTGACCAATATCCATCAGGACCATCTGAATTATTATGGGACAATGGAAAAATATATCGCGGACAAGGAATACATTTTTGCCAGCCAGAAAGCGGATGATTACGTTGTATTAAATTATGACAACGAATCGGTTCGGGGATTGGCTGATAAGATAAAATCGAAAATAATATTTTTTTCCGCTCTAAAGTCTGATTTGAAAAATTGTATTTTTATCGAAAAAGGGAAAATAAATTACAAAAGGGACGAAGAATCAGTCGAAATGTGTGATTTGAGCGATATCAGGCTACGGGGTGGACACAATTTGTATAATATTCTGGCGGCAGCGGGTGCGGCAGTTGCAGACGGAATCGCGCCGGAAAAAATCTGCGAAGCGGTGAAAAATTTCAAAGGTGTCCCGCACCGTTTGGAACTTGTGCGGGAGATTGACGGAGTGAAATACATAAACGACACGACGGCGACGATGCCTGACGCAGCGATCGCGGGAATAAATTCTTTTTCAGAAAACATTATTTTGATTGCCGGCGGGGCGGACAAAAATTTGGTATTCAAGGATTTTTCCAAAGCCATCAAAGAGAAAGTCAAAAAAGCAATTTTGCTCAAAGGCGAAGCGACGGAGAAAATAAAAGAAGAATTGAAGAAAATAGAAGCAGAAAACAAGATTGACAGCGAGTTCGATTCAATGGAAAAAGCGGTTATTCGGGCGAAAAGTATTGCTGGTCCGGGTGACGTTGTTTTGCTTTCGCCAGGCGCGGCCAGTTTCGGGCTTTTTCTCAACGAATTCGACCGGGGGGATAAATTTCGCCAAGCGGTGGGGGAACTAGAAGCTTTAGAAGCTTGATTTATTTTGAAGTCCGGGTATAATCATCATTCAGGCTCCAAATAAGACGATTACGGAGGAAGTTATGAAACCTAAGGTTGAGCAGGAGGAGGAAAGAGAGAGGGTTCTTAGCTGGCTTTCCGATAATTTCTCGACCCTTTCACAAATTATCGGATCCAAGATAAAGGCGGGCCAATTGTCACCAAGGGATTATGAGATTCGCAGGGCACTAAAAATTCTCAGCATCGGGAAAAAGAGGCTGACGCAGAGAAATTAAGGGCAGGGGCTCCCATCGGGGCCCCATATTTTTTGCCCTTGACACGCTTTTCCAGCCTGCTATTATAATGAATACCATTAAAATTTAATCAAAAAGCAAAGAATAGTCTATCATTTTGTGTCCATAATTAGGGTGAACTCACCCTGTTAAATGCCGCGGAGCGGCAATTCGCCAAAGCGAATTATTTGACAGGGCAAGGTGAAAGACGCGACTGGAATAGTTTGTAATAGGAATATTACCGATTATTCTGGTCGTGTTTTCTTTGTCCCCGCCAGATTTATCCGCTTTGGGCGGAGGCGAGCAGGCAAAATAAAACACGAAGAACTTTGACAATTGAATCCTTACTAATTTGCCAGCATATGAATTAGTAGGGTACACCCCCACGCCAATCCCGGCAACATTTATTGCATTGCACTGGACGGAAAGCGAAGCGGCTTCGCCTTTCGTCTATGAATAATTAACGCGTGTAGTTTGGATTGGTGTGGGGGTAAACAATCGCAAATTTTTGTGGTTGTCCTGGTCCCGTCGCCCTCGGGCGACGGGAAAGTGCCCGCCTTCGCTCTTCGGAGCTACGGCGAGGCAAGTGCTAAGAGTCTATTCAAAATCTAAATTAATTTAGATTCAAGTTACATTATAGAGTTCTCCGGAATTTTCATCAAAAAAGTTCCGGGTGCTCAAATTATCCCGATCTTTGGATCGCGGATAATTCTTATTGAGAGTTTGATCCTGGCTCAGGATGAACGCTGGCGGCGTGGATAAGGCATGCAAGTCGATCGCCACACCATTCAGCTTTTGTGGTAAAATAATAACATGTATTATGTTTATCTAATCAAAAGCAAAAAACTTCAGAAGATTTATACCGGCTACACAACTGATCTAAGAAAAAGAATGCAAACTCATAACTCCGGAAAATCGGATTATACGAGCAGAGGTATTCCTTGGAACTTAGTCTACTATGAGGCATACGCATCAGAAGAAGATGCAAAAAAACGTGAAAATAGTCTGAAGTTAAGAAGTAAAGCATACGCACAGTTAAGAAAGAGAATTGAAAAGTCTTCAAATGAAAGCTGAATGGTGTGGCGAGGCAAACGGGTTAGTAATGCATAGGAACGTACCCTCGAGTCTCGAATAATCCCTCGAAAGGGGGAATAATGCGAGATAGTTCTCTTCGGAGTAAAGCCCCGACGCAAGTCGGGACGCTTGAGGAGCGGCCTGTGTCCTATCAGCTTGTTGGCGGGGTAAAGGCCCACCAAGGCTATGACGGGTAGGGGATGTGAGAGCATGATCCCCAACATTGGGACTGAGACACTGCCCAAACACCTACGGGTGGCTGCAGTCGAGAATCTTCGGCAATGGGCGAAAGCCTGACCGAGCGACGCCGCGTGAAGGATGAAGGCCTTCGGGTTGTAAACTTCTTTTGCAAGGGAAGAAACCGTGTTCAGCACGGAGAATCCAATTACACTAAAACTTTAGGAATTGTGTTGAGAAAAAAATATTTTTGAGGGGGGTATATTATGTATGATCATGTCATGGAGGTAAAGGGTGAGGTAACGTCAGAAACTTTCAAGAAATTAGATGGAAGTTTGTCCCTGGCGGATTTATACCAAATCGGAACGTGTGAAGTAGCTGACGGCCTGCTGGCAATAATAGAAGGTCGTCACAAGAGGTTGAAAGTCTTGTTCAAAGGTGTGGAGAGTTCTCACAAAGCGCAGGATGCTGTACTTCATGCCTTTGACGACTTCAAGAACTCCAAGATTCCATGAAGATTTAGTCTTCTGGGCAAGATCATTAACTTTAATAAAGCGAGATTGCGAACCTGCATTTCTCGCAATCTCAACTCAATTCCTAAAGAAAAAAGTGTCATTGAAGATTCCGTGTTGGATGCGGCTGACGGTACCTTGCGAATAAGAGGTTGCTAACTCTGTGCCAGCAGCAGCGGTAATACAGAGACCTCAAGCGTTATCCGGATTTATTGGGCGTAAAGCGTGTGTAGGTGGCGATGATAGTCAGATGTCAAATTCCAGCGCTCAACGTTGGAGCTGCATCTGAAACGTCATCACTAGAGGCAAGTAGAGGCTCATGGAACATATGGTGTAGCAGTGAAATGCGTTGATATCATATGGAACGCCAAAGGAGAAGTCAGTGAGCTGGGCTTTGCCTGACACTGAGACACGAAAGCGTGGGTAGCGAACGGGATTAGATACCCCGGTAGTCCACGCCCTAAACGTTGCCAACTAGGTCTTGGAAGTATCGACCCTTTCAGGACCGTAGCTAACGCGTTAAGTTGGCCGCCTGGGAAGTACGAGCGCAAGCTTAAAACTCAAAGGAATAGACGGGGACCCGCACAAGCGGTGGAGCACGCGGTTCAATTCGTCAACAAGCGAGGAACCTCACCAGGGCTTGAAATCCTACTGCAAATCCCGAGAAATCGGGACTTCTTCGAGAGTGTAGGACAGGTGCTGCATGGTTGTCGTCAGCTCGTGCCGTGAGGTGTTCCGTTAAGTCGGGAAACGAGCGCAACCCCTGTCGAGTGTTACTTATGTCACTCGAGACTGCCCGCCCCACCAATCCGTAGCGAAAATCTTAATTACTTATTAGTTAAGATAATCGTCGTGGATTATATATTCTAAACGATAAGTTTGGGATTGGTGGGGCGGGAGGAAGGTGGGGATGACGTCAAATCAGCATGGCCCTCTGACGCCCTGGGCGACACGCATGCTACAATGGCCGGTACAATGGGTAGCCAAACCGCGAGGTGGAGCCAATCCCATAAAGCCGGTCCCAGTTCGGATTGGAGTCTGCAACTCGACTCCATGAAGCCGGAATCGCTAGTAATCGTGAATCAGCCATGTCACGGTGAATACGTTCTCGGGTCTTGTACTCAAAATTAAAGGCGCCTGGCAGCCATTAAAGCCAAATTGTTCAAATCAATTCCTCCGAATCGTCTTCGGAGCGTAGCGAACGGGTAAGTCTTTTTCCGTGAGGGGAAGACTGAAGGATCCTAGTAGCGAAAGACAGCCTGATCATTCGCCGGCCGGCGAAAAGAGGGATGCGACCCACGCGGTGAGTCTTGGGGAAGCATCACAAAAAACCTCGATCAGGATGTTTGGAAAGGCATTAATGGTGACCCAGGGAGATCTCGTGTATAATTTGGGATATGAAATGCATGAGAAGTCAGCTGCGTCATAGTAATCCCGGTATTTCGTCGGGACGAAGGACAAAACCGAAAGTTTCTGCAGATTATGTTGTCGGTCTCACCGACGGCGAAGGATGTTTTTATGTTCTCGTTCGGCCGCCGTTCAACCGAAAAGGTGGAGCGTTGGTCCAATTGAATTTTTATATTAAAGTTCAGGAACGAGATAGAATGTTGCTAGAAAAAATCAAAAATACTCTTGAATGCGGTTCTGTATATTTTCAACATGAGACGCGATCCAATCACACTCAATGTTATAGATATACTGTGAATACGCATCGAGACATTTTTGCCAAAATCATTCCGTTTTTTGAGAAACATCCTTTGCAAAGTAATTCCAAATGCAGAAGCTTTGAGATATTTTGTAAAATTGCTGAAATGGTGCGTCTAGGAATGCATCATGACAAAAAGGGAATTAAGCAAATTCAAAAACTCAAAGCGCAAATGAACATTCGGACTCGCGTAGTGCGGGAAATCCGCACGCTACGTGGGAACTCGAAGCAATCCCAGCTATCGAAATCCGCCCGTCACACCAAGGGAGTCGGTAGTGCCTGAAGCGCCTCTTCGGAGGCACCACGGCAAGATCGATAACAAGGGTGAAGTCGTAACAAGGCATCCGTAGCGGAAGCTGTGGATGGATCACCTCCTTTCTAGGGAGATACGGTGAAGTAGTGGTATCCATTATCACTATAATCCTATATGGTCGTTAATAGATTTTAGCATCAGGACAACCGCAAAAGTTTGCAGATAACAAAAAACGCCTGAAACATGGTGTTTTTTGCGTTTTTATATTACAATTGGCTTATATTAAAGATTCAATTCAATAATATGGAGAAAGAAGTAATTTATCCTCAAGAAATGGCAGGAACTACCTCAGCTAAAGAGAAAGAAGGGATAAGGGAAAATAGCGAGGAGAATAATCAATCATCAATAGAAGAAAAGAGGGATGAAGCAACAAATAAATTGAAAGAACCCAATCTGTCTAAAGAAGATGTTTACCAAACCGTTGAATTTCTTGGTGATAGTGAAGATAAAATAAAGTTTTTAAGAGATGCTAGTTATACGGAGATAGAAAATGTTGGAGTCCCAGTTAAATCAAAAGATACTATAGATGAGGTTATGGCGGAACTCTATGATAATGTAGGAGATAGGAAGGCAGCAAATATGTACTGGTACCATACAATTAACAAGGAGCGAGTCTTAGAATATCTCAAATCGAAAGATGTAGCTGAAAAAATTTTAGAAATTCACAACTATCACCCCGAAATAATATTTGTGACCCAATCATCTGCAACTCTGTTTGGTTGGTTAATAAAAGAGGCTTGGCGAAATGCTTGGCCAGACGAACAAACACCACCAATTGTGACAATTGACGTACGGCCAATAAAGCGATGGAAAGATGGTTATTTGGATGCGGAAAAAATACTGAGCGAAAGAGGTTATAGTATCAAGACTCCGCAGGAATATCAGGAACAGCTTATAAATAAAACTGAAGAAATTTTAAGAGTCCATCGTTTGGAAAAGAGTCTTGCTATTGTCGAGGAGGGAATCTTAGATGGTAACACTGCCGAGACATCGAAGATGATTTTAGAAAAAGCAAGTAAAAATTTGAACGTAAACCCAGACATCAATATAGTCAATTTAGAAATAAATTCTCGAGCTCGCAAAGGGCCATTCCAAAAATATTACGATTTTCATAAGGTGAACAAAAGGGCAGCGTATGAAGGTAATTTAGCACTAAATCGCAGTGAAAAAGAAATAGCAAAACAAAGGATTGATGTTTTCAAATATTGCGGAAAGCAGATTGGGCTCGAGATTGCAAGAAACCGAGGTGTATAGATACGGTGAAGTAGTGGTATCCATTATCACTATAATCCTATATGGTCGTTAATAGACCTTAGCATCAGGACAACCACAAAAGTTTGCAAAATTGTATATAAGAAACGCCTGAAATGGTGTTTTTTGTGTTTTTATAGTATTATTTAAGCAATATAAGTGTTAAAAAAACAAAAATGAAAAAAGCGATTTTAGCAATTACAGCGATTATACCGAGTTTGGTATGGGCTTGCTATTCTCCGTATGAAAATGATTTAAAAGACGCGTTGATGTTAATTGCACTATTCACTGGAACTTTTTCATTTATTTCACTAATCGTTCTGTCCATATTTTCATTCCTAAAAAAATATAAAGGAAGAAGCTTCAGAAAATGGATTATTTTCTCAGCCGCAGTTTTTCTCTTGAGCCTTGTATTATTAACATTCGCTATCGTAAGAACACTATGTGCTCCTGCAAATTTCTAATATCCTTTCTAGGGAGATATTTATCCCGTAGTTCCTGCCTCAGCGGGATACTACTGGGACAGTTGAGACCTCCGATTTATCGGAGTAAGAACCCATATGGTCGTTCGTCCCGATTTATCGGGATGACAAAATATATTTTTTAGCTAGTATAAAGCTATTTATTTAGTTTTATGCACAGGACAACCGCAAAAGCTTGCAAGATTGATAAAAAGGACACAGTTTTTTGGCTGTGTTTTTTGTTTGACTTATTTCATAGTTTTGCTACTCTACTCCCACGGACACGGAGACAGCTAGGGTCAATGCTGCTCGAAGCTATGCATTTGCAGTTTCAGAATCATAAGAGGCGTTGGTTTCTGGAGTGCGTAGAAATAGCAGTATGGGGACTCGACTTCCTCAAGCTGCCCAGATAGGAATTCTGCTTGAGTAGAATAGTCGGGAGATGGTGAATCACCTCCGATATCGCCTCTGGAGATGAGGAGTCGCCCTTGAAATACCGACCTGGCAGAATTGACCCTTTTTAGCTCCTCCAGGCAACAAGTAGGGGAGAAAATTCTAAAAAGCCTATCCCTAGGGACTCCGTGTCCCTTTTATTACGAAGTAATAATACCCCGCAGCTTGCTGCGGCTGGGAATATGTTAGAATAGATGCATGGAAACAAAATTTGCCAGCCATGCAACCTACAAAATACGCTACCACATGGTAATATGCGTAAA